>MDTE01115956.1_pt1 | contig 21414 bp, 31 predicted proteins | sample 811231 | NCBI WGS metagenome assembly MDTE01 (sample SAMN05326651, study PRJNA326480) | marine metagenome | isolation source: seawater | place: Indian Ocean: Red Sea | collected 2010
GGGTCCAGTTGATTTGGAAATACCTTGATAAAATCTTGCATACAGTTATTTAAGTAGCACCCTAAACCTCTACGTAATATGTGAACAGACGATAGTCTAGTTCACGCATATATGCACTGTAAACACGATTATACTGTACTGATAGGTGTTTGTACTGTCAGTCGTACAAAAGGGGCATTTAAGAGCCATTTAGGCAAAAAACCATACACGACAGACTGTTTAAATGCATGGTATTTTTACTGTATGTGTAACGTAGGCAAACGCAAAGAGAGCCAATTCGGAGGCACCGTTTTTTTGCTACCGCAAACTACTTCGTAGTAATTTTATTTTTACCGCTACCGCTGTTCGCAGAAATTACCGCTTCCGCTTCGCTTATAAAATTGCGTTTTCCGGCCTCCGGTTAAATACATATATGACGCCCGAACAATACAAAGCAGAACTAACAAAGATATGCGGACATAGAAAGATGGACGTAGGTGCCAAGTACATTAGACACTGGGACGGCTTTTGGTTAGAAAAGAATTACTGCATAGACTTAATGAAAGAACGCAATATGCTTGAAGGTGTGAACAGCATACTTGAAGTAGGAGCGGGTATAGGAATGTTAGGTTATCTACTTAAACAAGCCATACCAGGATTAGATTACGAACACACAGATACAGATGAGTATATTAATGAACCCATCTACAAAGGGTGTTGTGATTTATTAGATTCAAAAAGATATAGTTTGTATATCAATGATAGTCAACCAATGAACTTGCCACGCAAGTATGATATGTTGGTTGCTACTAGAACAGTGTTTGATAGAGAATGTATGCCACCAGGAGTTGTGTTTAATTATCGATATTGGTTAGATGATTGTTTTAAATATGTAGACAAGGTATTTGTTAAAACAAACTATCAAGCAAGTGGTAAAGGGTTTCAAGATTACATTAGACCGTTTTTATTTTTCCCACATGGCTTAGGTAAACCAAGAAGAGGTTGGTATATAATAGTAACTAAAGAACAGTGGAACAATCGTGTCGAAAGATAGAAAATTTAATTTAAGTGCAAATCATAAAGCAACTGGCAAGATGACTGCTGGTAGTTTACATCCTAAGAGTGGTTGGCATAAACCAGATAGTGGTATGACATACTTCCCACGCAACAAGGAAGACTTTGTACCCATTGATGAACTAGCAAAGAATTATATCTTTGATCATTATTATCCTGATACACCTATGTTTGGTAGTGATGATAAAGTTGTTACCATGGGTAGTTGTTTTGCAGATAGACTGCGTACTTGGTTACGTAAGAATGGCAAGAACGCAGATTATATAACAGTGCCAGAAGGACTTAATAATTCATTTGCAGTAAGACAATGGATAGAATGGATATGTACAGGTGATAGAAGCAGTGATGCTTATTGGTATGACAACGACAAAAGTGCAGGTGCGTTCAAGTGGGAACCTGAACAAGAGCAAAAAGAATTATTAGATTATTTTAAAACAACAAAAGGTTTTGTAGTTACTTACGGACTAGCAGAAGTTTGGAGAGATAAAAAGACCAAAGGTGTATTTTGGAGAGGAGTTCCAAATAAAGTTTTTAGTCCTGAACTACATGAGTCAGTTACAAGTACAGTAGAAGAAAATGTTAACAATATGAAACGTATCGCTGATCTTATTCATCAAACGTGTGGAGAAGACAAGCAGATAATTTATACACTGTCTCCTGTGCCTTTAGCGGCTACCTTTCAAAACAGACCAACTATGATAAGTGACTGTGTTAGTAAAAGTATATTACGTGTTGCCCTAGACGAGTACTTTAGAAAACACAATCCAAAGAACGTATTTTATTGGCCAAGTTTTGAAATGGTACGTTGGGTAGGACCTCACACAGAGTTTCCTACCCTGTACGAAGACAACACAACAAGACACGTAAACAATTCTATTGTGTCAATTATTATAGATAATTTTGTAAAGGCTTTCTTTAAAAACTAACGCCACTGATTCAGTGTGTACAACTTTGCATCATAACAATCAATATAGTCTGAGTTATTGCTATGTCTTACTCTACCAGTACCATGTATTATATCACCATCTCTGTATGCAAAAGGTTTGTGTATAACAACGTCAATGTAATCTCCGAAGTTAGTTCCTAGTGTTACAAACGTAACGTATCTTCCTTTGTTACCTTTGTAAACTCTACCATTAGCAACAAGTCCTGCAAATTCTACTCTGTCTAACCATTGTTGTCTTACCCCAAGTGCAGGAATGAAACCATGTTTCCACCAACCATGTAAAGTAGGAAGTCCGTGCCTATGTGCTTCTGTTTGATACACCCAACGTCTATATGATCCTTCACAGTGTTTTAAACAGGCCGCCCAGAACTCTTTTGGATTGTGTGCTTTTTGATATGCTAATGCCCATATGAGTCTACCTAAGTTTACTGCGTGTGCTCTACATAATCCAAAGCCACCTAATTGTTCAAGAGCCGCCATGGCTTCTTTCTTCTTAGGGTGGTTACCAAGACGTTCCACAAACTCCATAATCTTTTCATCATTCTTTTTTGCAAATGCTCTACGATACATATCTGCTTCATACATATCAATATCAATTAGACTTGCAATTATTTCAATAGCATCATCTTCAAACACTACTGAATCTTGTACTGCTTCTTTTGACCAGTCATGAAACATTGCGGCCTTTTGTCTACCACTTAATGCTACCGGACGTATTAGTGCAGTTGCAAAAACACAGTCATGAACACTTTTAGGTTGTATGGCTCTAAACAATCTTCGCATGGCTGGCGACTCACCTTGTGTTACTCCTAACACATCACCACGTGATAATAATGCACTTGTCTTTTCATCTTCTTCTGGATAGTTTTCTAATTTGGTTACTCCGTTAATTTCCATTAACTGAGATAATCCTCTGTTAGCAAGTATATCAACTTTTAAATGTTCTAAGTCTTCAATTTCATATTTGTCCAAAAGTATTTGGTTGTCTTGTGATATTAAACTTTTTGGTAACTGCCGATCAAACATAATAACACCACCACAGTGTTTTGAAATGGCACGTTTCTTTCCGAGTAGTTTCTTTTCTATTCTTTTTGCTTCTTGTACATCTATGTCATAATCTTCATACTTGAAGTTACGTGGTAAGTTACCTTTTGCACCCAAACGTTTTGCCGCTTCTTTCTTTGCACTCTTTTCTCTATACATTACATAGTTTGATAGCCTTGCAGTCTTACCTGGCCACTTTTTAAATATACGTTGCATTACTTCACCCTGTTGATGATGTTCAAAGTCTATATCAACATCTGGTAAGTCTTCACGCATTGGATTCATAAAACGTGCTACTGGTATGTTCCATTTGATAGGATCTACATCTGTGATACCCAATAGGTAACAAATCAAACTGCTACCTGCAGATCCTCTTGTCATGTGTTGTAAGTCTTGTGTAAGATCGATTATGTCACATATCTTATGAAAGTATTGTGTAAATCGTAAGTTTAAGATAAGTTCAAATTCTTCTGCGAGCCTGTCTTTGTATTTGTTGTCTTCTGGTATTGGTCTTTTAAATCTTGATATCAGACTTTGTATGTTTTCTAAATCGTCAGCCATATTGCCTCCTAATGCCTTTATAAGATTATTTAGTGAAGCAAAATTTGAAGTTTGTTGATTTTGGTAAACTAAATTACCACAACTCTAATGCACGACCATTGCCTGCAATAATCATTACACAGGTTGCTATGTGTAGTACTATCCAGAACGTTCTTGCCGCTAGTGCCTTCTTTACATCGCTCATTGTAATAGGTAAGAATTCTGGTTTGTCTTCGTCGCTTATTCCTATTGGCATACCCACAGTTCTTGCCCAGAACTTTAACCATCTGCGTTGTCCACTCATATGTTATCCTTTCGTTGGACTATTCGGAACCTAAGTTCCCTAAAAATTCTCTTAACTTTGTGCTGTCTGTTTCTGCTCGGATCTTACCAACAGTTTTACCTTCTGTTGGATCAGTTGGCGTTTCGTCTTGTTTGATTTCGCCTGGAGTTGATGTGCGTTTGATTTGATCAAACACTGTTGATTTACGTTTTGAAAATTCTTGATATTCTTCATCATCTGCCAAGTCTCTGATACGTAAACTATCAATATCAAATTCTAAATCTATCTTACTACCTACACCAGAACTACTTCTAGTTTTCATAAGTTGTATTTGATACCTGCCACGTTCTTTCATTGCTCTACTTGTAAAGATACCAATCACATTATCAGCAGTTTGTATCTTACTCAAACCTCCTGCAATATGTGAATGATCAAATTCTATTTCTTCAACACTTGCTCTGTTTAACTGCGATGCAGTAACAAACACTGTGTTGCTTTCCATTGCCAAGTTTCTAAGTTCTTCAGATACAAACTTATCTTTTACAAATAAATCACTTGGACTTACTTTTCTACTCATTGGCATCATCAAGTCTAAGTAGTCAATTAATAATACATCAATTCTCTTACCTGTCTTGATTTCATATTCTTTTACAAAACTTCTAATGTCATTTGCATTCTTACCACTTGGCATATATTTTATTTGAAATGCTCCAGACTTCTTACCAACAAGTTTAACTTTCATTTCTACTGTATCTAAATCTTTAAATATTTCTTTTGTTGGAATGTCAGTTGTCATACTATCAACTCTCATTGCCACAAGTGCTTCACTTAATTCAAATGTTAGATACACAACATTCATTCCTGCTAATGCCCAGTTCACACCTAAGTTTGCTAAGAACAAACTCTTACCTGCACCACTACCACCTGCAAAAATGTTTAGTTCACCTCTGTTGAATCCACCAAATAGTTTTCTATCTAAACTTGCCCAACCTGTGCTTACTTGTCCATTGTTATCTTTCAAACCCATAAGTCTGCCTTTAGGATCTCTAAAATAATCAATACCTAAATCTTTTTGTAATCCTACTTGCACTGCACTTTTAATCTTATCTTCTACAGGACCATAGTTGCCTTCTTCAAGTAAGTTAGCACTTTCTAATATTGCACGTTCAAGTCCTTTGTGTCTTGTAAATGTTTCAAACTCACTCAACAACCAATCATAATGTTCTTCACGTAATCCTTCTGGAATCTTAAGTTCTGTTTTACAAGTTGCATTGACCATTTCTTCTGTAGGCAATGTATTATGTTCTGTAACATACTTGTTAATAAACTCTGCGGCGTCTTGTAATTTTCTATCAAACAAAGTATGATCAAAGATAGTTTGACAACGCACAAAACTTTGTGCATCACTCAACATCATTTCCAGATACACCTTCTGGACATCATAACCATATTCTTTATTTTGTTTTGCCACTATATAAGTCCTTTACTAGAACATCCAACAAGTCTATAAATTCATAGACTGCTTTTTTCTTTTCCGCTTCACTCTTACTACTATGTACAGTCTTAAGAAGTTTTGGATATTCTTTGTTTAGAGTTTCATTTATCATACTTTATTATACCATACTTTAGGATCAAAGTCAATATGTGTTCTTTCCATTCCAAGTACTGCTCCAATACATGATCCTGGATCTCCTGGATTTGGTGGTACCCAAATACTATCCCAGTTCGGCTTCAATTGTTTTACCATAAGTTTGTTTAACGCACAACCACCTGTCAATACAAGATTTTTTGAAGGCAGTTTAAAACTAGCACTTGTACTTATTCGCATCATCATTCTCTCAAATGCCTCCTGAGTACTTGCTCCAATATCAATTAATTCTTGTTCACTTTTTAATTCTGGTCTCCACCAATTACAACCTCTGTGTAAGTTTTCTTTGAAACGTACTTGCCAAAAACCTTTAAGACTTTTTTGAACTGTGAAGTCTTTTTCAATAGCATCAAGGTAAGCATATCTATCACCTTTGATTGCATACTCACTTAATATGTGTTCTTCTGCGTTAGGTTTAAGTCCACAACGTTGTGTCATTGCACTATAAAATAATCCAATGCTATGTGGATAATTTTGTCTATAAACTTTTTTAAGTTCTTTATCTTTACCAGTCCATATAGTAAATGTTTCAAACTCACCTATGCTATCAATACAAATGATTGTTGCATCATTGAAGCCACTGGTGTAATAACCATATGCCGCATGACTTTCATGATGATCAACATATTCTATTGGACAATTAATACCCCACTTGTTGAGATATTTTTTAATATTATTTTCTCTGGCTAACCAGCCTTGACCTGCGGCAAACTGTCTAAGTGTTTTTAGGAATGGGCGTTCATACCAAATAACTTTATCTGGTGGACCATAACTTTGCCTTGCGGCTTCTATCTGCGTCCAACTAAAGTCTGGATCATTGGGAACGTCACTAAAGTCTTTGCTTAAAGACGCCCATGCAAGTTTTTTGTCTACAAAAACTGCAAGACTGGCGTCGTGACTATTGCCTACCATTCCCCAAATTATCATTATGCTATACCTTTATACTTGTTATAGATTTTGTGTAGCACGTAAAACCAAACACTGTTGATTGCCGGTTCTACAAGTGCAACTAATCCTGCTTCGAATAAACTAGCACCAGTTAATACTGATACAACAGTCATTGCTATTAACACATGACCTATAAAAAATATAACTGCAAGTCCTAGAGAACCTTTTGAGAACTCTTTTACAGCATTGTATATTCCGCTAGTAATCTCTGTCATGATTACTCCTTTCTATTTGTAGATAAAAGGATCTCTCTTCTTAAGTTCCTTTATCCGTTTCTTCAAACGTCTTTTTTCGAAAAAGTCGTTCCAAGCCTTTTTTATTTTGTTGATTATATTCTTTAACCAAACCATTTCTTCGCTCCAAGTTGTATCTTTAAAGGATTGTGTTCAGCACTTGCAATGATACTATGTAAAGTGTAAATCTTTCCATACGTCTGAACTGCTTCATTCACGTCCTTTACAGATTCATGCCAATCTGGCATACTAACTGACCAACCCAAGTCTATTGCTTGTTGTATCAGTTTCTCGCCTGCTTCATCTCTGTCAGGCATTACTACTACTTCAGTATTTAAATTATTAATCAACATTGCTTGTTGATCTTTGATTTCACTACCTAGTAGAGCAACACCTTCGACAGCGATTGCATCAAAGGGACCTTCAACCACAACCGTGTATATACGATTAGTATTAATCTGAGCATCTAGATTGAATACATAGCCAGGTTGTTGGTCACTAAGATACTTCGGATTACCGTCGTTGATCTTACGTGCGGTATATCCTACTACTTTGCCTTTATCATAGAATGGAATTATTATTCTATCTTTATAGCCAGGCTCAGGTGTCCAATGAAAATCATAATCATCTAAAAATAATTTTCTTGATTTAAGATATTCAAATACCTTAAACAAGTTATTATCTACACCTGTTGACTCGAGTGCCTGCCAGTCATCCCAGCGGTCGAGTCTCCTTGCGCCATTAGGCAAATCTTTTTGTACAAACTTTGGTAATTGTACAACTGGTTTGTGTACTGTGATACCTTCATTGCTTTTCATTATTTGCAAAGCAAGTTTGTTAATTACATCATCTGGTGTTCCTAACCATTGTAAGAACTTTCTAAATTTGAAACTTAAATTACGTCCGGGAGTCCAACTGCATTTGTATCCACAGTTGAAACAGTGATAACTTATACCACCATCGGCGTTTGATATGAGTCCACCTCTTTGTCTTTTGTCTGCTGAGTCCCCATTATGAATACAACAGGGTGCATTGAAACTTGTCCAACCACTTGGAGTAGTTTTCTTTTTCGAAGGCAAGTATGCCGTGACTGTTTCGTGTAAGATGCTCATATTAATATTATAGTATATTATGAGCGAAAAGTCAACTAGTTTCGGACCAATACTTTATCAATAGTTCCAGAAGTTTTTGTGTATTGGAAACGTAAATGGTTGAACACACCATTGAAGTTAATTGGTTTTGGTTCAGTTTCTGATCCTGTGAAAGTCACAGTGCTTACATCAAACCAATTTGTTTGTCCTGATACTTGGTTGTCCAAAGTACCCTGTACAGTAAAGTCTCCAATAAAACTAGATCCATATACTGCCGCAGTGTGTAAAGCAACGTTACCATTTAGTGCCGGCTCGGCATTAATTGTTTCACTTGTATAGTTGTCTGTGCTTGTTTCAGTAAATGTTTTAACTGTGTAACTATCTTTAGGTCCAGGAAATGCTTCACTGTGCAATTCTACTGTACCTGACATACCAAACTGACTATCACTGTACGTTAGATGATTAGTGCCATCTGTTTTTACAAGATACACGTTGTAAGAAAGATATTGATCCTTTAAATTAAGTAGTTCGTTTTCTGTTATGTCAACTGTGAACTGTCCTTTATACAATGGTGTCGATGTTTCTTTTACTGTGCCTGTTTTTTCTAGCACCTGTGTTTTGTTTTCATCAAACATTGTAAATTTAGGTGTGTAAGTATTAAGAATACTTACTGGTTTCTGATCTGCATTTTTAATTTCAAATAGGATAGTATTGTTAATACCCCTATGTAATTTTATATTTCTCGTGTACACTTGTCTAAACTCCGTATTGGCTCCTGCCAAATTTGACACGAGCACCATTTTATTGTTGTATAAATACCTAGGTATAAGTTGCATAACAACAGTATTTATCGAAGAATTATGTTAAGAAAAGATATCGAAGAAAATTTTCCGTTTATTAGTGTGGTCACTTACGGCCAGAAAGAGTTCGTAGGAATCATCAATAACCAAGATAACTTCGTAACCAGTATGTACGTTTACACTGATCTAATGGAAGATGCTGAGAAAAAAGCATTCATGGAACTAGGTGAAGCATGGTGGTGGGAATCAAATAGAATGATTCCTATCAGTATCTTTATGCGTAAGGAAATGGAAAGATTTAGGCATATACTAACTACTATGAATAGCAAAGATGTTAAAGTTGTTATGGGTCCAACTGTAAACTTAAACAACCTATCTGTAAAAAGAGTTAAACGTAAATCAGTTCAACTTATAAGAAAACCTAAGCCTTAGTTTTATCCAAACTTTCTAATTGTTCACATATAAGATTCATGTGTACAACTATCGCATGAGCATAAGCAACTGCGTGTGCCTTCTTAAAGAAGTAACTACCGTCTTTTGGTTTTGTCCAAACTTGCTTCATTATGTTGTCCCAAGTTTCGTTCTCGAGATGTCTCTTTGCTGGTCTTATTATCGCCAACGTCGCCGCTAGTTGTTCTATTGATTTCGGAGATAGTTTCTTTAAAAGAGTATTGTGTTCTCCTACGTGAAATAATTGATTGCTGAATTCTGCTTCTGTTAGTAAATCCCATAACGGCTCCTTAGTCATAAGTTTGATAAGATGTTCTTCATCTTTTACTTGTTTATATATAAAAACATTTAAGAAATCAATTTTAAAATATTTTCTTTCTTCCGCTTCATCATAGTCTATTGTTGCAAGGTTATCCACAGGGTTATGTGGAATCTCGGTAAAGTAAACACCAGTGTTATGTTTTTTACCTGTATCAAGTTTTGCTACTCGATGATTCAGTTTCTCAAGTATTACATCTCTATCAGCAAAGTCTATATCTATATCAGGCATTTACTACTTCTCTAAGTTTTGATTTAGGAACATCAATGTGTCTTTTATCACAGTATTCGTCTATCACACAAATGTTACATTTAGGTTTTTTACTTTTACAAATTCTTTTTGCATGAGTTATTAATTGCATATGAGCCGCATACTTATATTTGTCTGGAGTAGTGTCATTTACTATTATTGCACTCTTACCTTCGTCTAATGTGTTTGTCCAACCAAGTCTCCATAACAATCTAAACACGTGAGTATCAACTGCAATGTTTGGAGCACCCCAAACAAATCTCATCATAATATCACTGCTCTTTCTTCCAACTCCAGGTAGTGCCATTAATTCTTTTTGTGTTTGTGGAACTTTGCCATTATATTTTTCTATTAATACATTTGAAGTTGCAAGTATGTTTTTAGATTTTGCATTGTATAATCCTGCAGGTTTGATTGCTTCTATAATTTCTTCTTGTGTTAACTTAACCATATCCCAAGGATTGTCTGCTAATGAAAACAGTTGCCTACAAGCAACTGCTGTTCTTTTATCTTGACTTTGTGCTGAAAGCATAACACCTATTAAACTTTGATAAGACTCTTTGTGTATCTTTGCCGCAGGCTTTCTATTAGAATACTTCGGCCAATACTCACTTAATCTTTTGTATATAGAATCTATCTGTGCTTCTGTCTTCATCATTCTTTATCTTCTTTAGATTTAATGTGTTGGAAATCTAAATATCCTTCACACCATTCATAAAATGCTCTATCAGTGTCAGGCCAGCAATCTGCAAAAGCAGGATCTTTTCTATGTTCATTATACTGTGCTCTTACTTCTTTTTCACTTAACATTATTCTCTCCAACCCACATCTTCTATATCATCTGTTTTACATACAGGACAAAGCCAGTCGCCGCCTTCGTCATCATAGTTCATAACTAGTTCCTGTGCAACGCCTTTCCATTTACATCTGAAGCAATACCAATTCCACATATCGACGTGCTTCTTTTCTTTATCCATATATTATTATACTTTATATTTTTTCAAAAGTCAATCAGATGCCTGCCTTTTGGCTAATTTCTTTAACCAGTTCTACATCTGCTATACTGCGTTTAAAACGTAATGCCCAATGTTGAGGATTCATTACGTGAAACACAATTTGTAATTGTTCATCATTAAATTTGGATAGCATTTCTTTTCCTGTCCTACTATTCAAAATCAACCACGGACTTACCTTTCCATCTTTGATATCTTGTGTTGCTCTATTCAAACTTACATAATTGAAGTAGTCTTCCCAACGTGCTTCTTTGTCATCTCCCCATTCCATCATTGTTTTGATTGAACGTTCAACTGCTGTTTCTACACTTTCTTTTAGAATTAATTCTAGTGCATACTTTTCATACAATTCTTCTCTTGCCCAATGATCAAGTTTCACTCCGCTTGTTACAACATAGTCAATATACTTTTCTGGATATAGTGGTCGGACGTTGTTTACAAATGATCCAAACTTTACAAATGCATTGTAGTATGGACTATCACAAAACTGTTGATAAGTTTTTTGACCTTCAAACTTTTGACATAGTTGATAAAATCTTATAAAAGCATAGTGTCCAAGTTTAACGTGTTTTTCATTTTCTTGTAATGCTCTGCGTTTCTTTTCACACATATGAACTGCTAAAGTTTTTTCTCTAGTGAACGATGTACCGCAATATGGACAAGTAAATTTTTCCATTATAATCCTCTTACGTAATATGTATTAGGACCATAGCCAGCATCTGTTATAGCCTGGCCTATCTTGTTATAATCATCTTGTGACCTTACTGCTTCTTCCATCTTAACTGCAAAGTCATGATCAATCTGTACATTTCTTAACTTAGGTTGTATTTTATCACGCAAGTATTGATAGTACATAACAGGAGTAGGATGTTGATCCAAAACTTTTTCATCATCTAGTTGTCCTGGGATTGCGTGTTTAAATTTTAAACGTGTGTCATATTTTTCTACTACGTAATTAAACAAGTCACCTTCAACAAATATGTTATCTCTAAACAAGTCTTGATATATGTCTAACAAGTTTCTGTCACCACGAAGTGTTTGTACTTGCTCTCTCATATCTGTTCCTAGTATAAAAATAACTCTTGCATTTACGCCTTTTACTAATTTCTTTGCTAGGTATATGTAATTAAAAGTATGCATCATAAAACTATACTCATTCCATACTTTATCTATTACATGAAACTTTAATTGGTCTGCGTGTGTATTTGTAAAAACATTGCCACCTGGATACCAACTCTCAGTCATCTTTGGATCCCACTTGTGATAATCAAATCTGTGATGGTCAGTCCATTGTACTGCAATAACATCATTCGGTTGAAAGTTTGTCTTTACAAAACATTCTGTTAAACGTTCTAGTATCTGTCTATTACCCGCACCACGGTTGGCCCAGTTTTCAAAACCATTTTCAAAAGACTGTCCTAGTATATCTGCCCATGTAGGCCAATGATATCTTGTAAGCGAACAACCAAACGTATATAACTTTCCGTTTTGTTTTACTATATTAGGCATACTGTTCTAATAACTCCTTGAACTCTTTCTTTGTCATTAGACTTAACATTAATTGTAACTCGTCTTCCTTCATGTTAGGATAAATTTTTTCAAGTTCTTTTTGATCTTTGTTGCTTGTTTTTTTGTGTTTGTATCCTATCCATTCATGATATTGTATTTTGCCTGTGTTCCCACTCATGCATAATAGTTGCCATAAAAGTTTTTTATGTTTTTGTAATACAAAGAATCCTTTGTTGTAATATTCATTTGTTTTGAATACTGCAAGTTCGGCCTTTTCTCTTGTACCTTTTACACTAGACACATATCTGTTTAACAAATAAAAACTTACTTGTTTTCTTTCTTCATCAGACAGTTCGTCCCAAACGTTCTTTGCGTTTAGATCGATTGCGGCTAGTACGTCTTTAAGCGGTAGTTTCTTCTGCATTTAATTTTGTCTCTATACTATATGTCATTCCTATACTAACACGTAATGGCACAGATGTCACGTCCATAGTGTGCCAATAATGTGCTGGAAATAAAACTCCATTACCTTTTTTATACTTTGTTCTTTTCATTTCCGTTTTACCTTCATCTGAAAAGAACACTGTATCTCCATCCGCATCATTTACGTAATATACAAATGTCCACAGTCCTGGCTGTCCATTGCGTACATCATTGTGCGGTCCATAATACACTCCTTGCACTGTACCATTTAGTCTTGTTCTTGTAACTTGGTTAACGTGTGCATCTGGAATATACTCTGGTATAATTTCCATTGTCAATGCTGTGTGTAGCATATTGCTTAATTCTTTATGGTCATCTAATATGTTGCTTGACGTACAATACATAACGTTTGTAAACAAGGCAGGTGTTTTATAGTTGCCATCTTGTTCATCTTCTTCCGGAACATTTACAAACTTCCAATCTACGTCTTTGGTTTGATTTTCAATATATTTGACTAACCATTCTGGAAAAGGATTTTCTATTTCGAATATTTTATTTGGATCTCTAAGCATCTTATTATTATACTACACCTTTCGTTTATTGTCAATCTTCTTTCAATAAATTGTAAGTCATTTTCATTTTACTCAATAACTTTTGAAGAGTCTTGTTTCCTTCACTTGCATATATTACACAGTCATGAAATTCATGATCTTCCAAATGCCAGTCTGGTTTGATTTCTCGTTCAATACAAATGCGTTCTCCAGTCTTTGTATCTCTTTCATAAACTGTTAGTCCTCCATCTGGCGATTCGTAAATCTTATCAGTCAACTTTGGTTCCTACTGTGCGTCTTACTATATCATTATGATTAAATTCTGCCCAGTATAGTTCGAAGGCCACGCCATCTTCTAAGCCTTCAAATTGATGTACCTTACCAGGCTTAACCTGTGTAAAATCTCCTGCGTTCAAAATAGTTTCATCTACTAATCCATCTTGATCGTCTTGCCAAACCCTAACAATCATTTTGCCGGACTCAACATAAAATCCATTCCATTTAAATTTATGCTCATGTTCAGAACATTTAAATCCTTTTTTAAATTCTATACGATGAAACTCTAGTACACCGTTAGCATGGATCAATTCTGTTTGTCCCCATATTTTGCCTGCTTTCATTTTATCTCCTATTTCATCCAAGGAAAGACTGTTTTTATCCTTCCCTGTTTTTTCCATTTTAAGTATTCATGAATACTCTGAGGCATCTCGTTTGGTTTTTCTAATACACTATTCAATGGAACAATAACTAGAAAATACAAGAACCAATATGCAGTTCCGATCCTACTTAACGTAATATAGATACCTTCTGCCGGCATGGCACCAACATAGGTAAGCATCATGAAGTTTAATACAAAAATTATAAACCATTGCCTGTGCATTGGTCTGAATATACAACTTCTTATTTTACTTCTATCTAACCAAGGAAGTAAAGCAAGTATTCCTATTGCACTGACCATAGCGATAACACCACCTAACTTATCTGGTATTGCTCTTAGTATTGCATAGAAAGGTAAGAAGTACCATTCAGGTACAATGTGTGCTGGTGTTACCATTGGATTAGCAGGAATATAATTGTCTGCGTGTCCAAGTATGTTTGGCACCCAGAATAAGAAGCCTGCAAAAATTGTAAAGAACACAGCCATACCAAACAAGTCTTTTGCAGTTGTGTATGGATGAAAACTTACTGTGTCTCTTGTGTCTTTAGGTTCAATACCGCTCGGATTATTTGATCCAACAATGTGTAGTGCAATAACGTGTAGTATAACAATTCCTAATATTACAAATGCAAGTAACCAATGCAGTACATAGAATCTATTGATAGTAGGATCGTCAACTGCATAACCTCCCCATAGCCATTGTACAATGCTTTCTCCTACAAGAGGTATTGCACTTACCAAGTTAGTAATAACAGTTGCACCCCATAAACTCATTTGTCCCCAAGGTAATGTATATCCTAAGAATGCAGTTGCAACCATTAAGAAAAATATTACAATACCTATTAGCCACATAACCTGACGTGGATCTTTGTATGATCCAAAATACATGGCTCTAAATATGTGAATGTAAACTGCAATAAAAAAGAATGATGCAAGGTTCATATGCATATATCTAATTAACCAACCAAAGTTTACATCTCTCATAATATGCTCTACACTAATGAAGGCATCATCAGCCGAAGGTTTATAGTGCATACCTAAAGTAAGTCCTGTGATTATAAGTCCTAAAAGACAAAACATCAGAATGCCTCCAAAACTCCAAAAGTAATTTAAACTTCTTGGAACCTGGAAGTCAAGATATTCATACTTGAACATTCTGAAAATAGGAAGTCTGTCATCCACCCAACCTAATACTCCCTTGAATGGCGATCCCCCTACTTTATTTGTTTTTACTGGTTTATAATCTTGTGTCACTTGAAATACCTTTCTCTTTAAATTCTGGATATTTGTTTCTAAAATTTCTTATCCTCATTTTAATATTCATTACCTTTTCTTCTAAATCCATGTCTTTCCAATCTTTCATTTGCCTTTCCTTTTCATACGATTAACAAACTTCTGATATGATCCTAACCCCATCATCAAACTATTCAATTTTGCTAGTTCCTGTGTGGTAACTAATTCTGTCTTTAATTTTATCCTTTTATCTGATAGAGGGATCAACTGCAACCAAGGGTCTCCAACTTCAACTTTAATCTCACTATTAAAAGGTACCATTAAGTTGACAATGGTTGCGTGTTGGTATTTAAATTCTGTTATTGCAGGACAAGTCCAATATTTCAAAGGATCCTTCTGATGCCATGCAGGACTGGTCCATATAAAGTCTACTCCGCTCTTTTCTCTAATTTGCCAAGGACTCATTACCTTGCCGTGAAACATACCAGGCTTGTGATGTGCATAGTCTTGTGGATCATGTGGTATAAGCGGAACGTTCTCTGGATACGTTTGTACTTCACATACATCTACTTGGTCAAATGTTTTTAAATGTAATTGTAACCAAGCAGGAAAAATTATTCCTGTCGTAAGCATTTGATTGACGTGTGGGCAACGTTTTAGTGTTGCATTGTCTATGCCTCTATATGTTGGTGTGTCCGTTTTCCTAGTTGAAGGCATTGACTTCCACCAATCAGGCATATTGTCTCTAGCAAGTTCAGGACCATATGCTTCATAGATGACTCTTTGGTCAGTAAAACATTCTACTTCAATAGTAGGCTTTGGAATGAATATGTCAAATACTTTTTTCAATGTGTGCATTATCTAGTTGTTCCGGGCGTTGTAGTTCTGCATGGATATTTAAACCCATAACTATTCTTTCTTCATTAGATTGATTAGGTTGGCTCCTATGACTTAACCAGCCAGGAAAGAATATTATATCACCCTGTCTTGCTTCTACTTCTGTGTAGTATTCATGTAGTTTTGTTTTACCATGTGGATGTCTTGGATAACTTCCCCATAAGTGTTTGTTAATATTTGTAAATTCTAAATTGCCGCCGTTGTCAGGTTGCTTTAAATAGAATGACATTACCATATGTGCATCACCGTGGTCGTGTGTGTCAGTCCATTGATTTGCAGTGTGCTTGTTGACCCAACTCTTTGTTATACCAAACCAGTTATAATTAAGTTCCCATGCGTCCAAAACTTTTTTGACATAAGGTTCTATATCATTACAAAATTCTATCATCTCAGGCCACAGGTGTGGGGCGTCTGTGTGGCCTGTGCTTGTAATACCACCTTCACGTTCTACTTCACCATGGTCAGTAATTTTACTCAAAAAGATTGATGCACGTTCTTGTAGTTTGCTTACGTCTTTATCGTAATTTGTTTTCCAAACGAGATTTGGACTTATGTCAACCTTTTGAACTTGGTCCATTATTTACTTTCCTCTAATTTTGTTTCGTACTTTGTTTTAAAATAATCATGTGTAACATATGAAGCAGTAACAAAGCCAGCCACGAATACTAACAAATAAATCACTGTGTTTTTTAAATTCTTTTTAAAACCGCCTTTGCCTTTGTTCTTTTTGTATGCTCGCCACATCCACCAAAAACCTGCAATAGTTAAAATTATACCTATTGCAATTACCCAGGGATTATTTGCTATTGCAACTCCTGAAGCACCAAAGATTAAAAATAATAAACCATTTATGTAACACATTGGACACATTAATTATTCTCCTTTTCTAATACAACAATATATTTTTTCTTCTTTCTGAATAAAGTATATATTGGTTTTGCTTTTATGTTTTCTTTTATTTTGATATCCCACCATTCAGGTTGTTCTAATATAAGATGTGCATTTCTACCATCAGGTAAAAACTTACGTGCCGGAACTGTATCAATCATTAAATATGCTTTCTTTGTAAAGAGAAAGTTGATATGTTGCAACACATTATCTATTCTATCTGGTTCTATATGTTCAAGTACATCTGTACATAATAAAAATTCATAAGTTTCGCTTGAATCAGGAACCTTATCAAAGTCAGGCATTCCTGGATCGTATCCTCTTACTAATGCATCTGGATATCTTTCTTTGAGTCCATTTACAACATTGCCTTTTCCACACCCATAGTCTAAGAAACTTTTATGTCCATCAGTAAACTGTTCTAAACCTTTCAGCCAAGCAGTGTTACCAAAGCCTCTTGGTCTCTGATGATGCAGTCTATTCAACAAGTGTTTATAGTAAGGAGATATTAGATCCATTAAAATAACTTTCCGTAGTCAATAGTTTCTATCTGTCTACTTACATCTTTTATAAAAAATGCACACTTTGGATTATGTTTATCTTGTACTGGCACTGCTAACAGTTGACCATTTTTCATTTTCGGAAAATACCATTTAACATCATTGTAATAGTTTACAACTCTCACAGGCATAAAGTCTGGCTTGCCACTTGTTAAAGGATTGAATACAAATGCTTCAAAGCCTCTGTCGGCAATACTTGTTAATGGCAAAATCTCTACGTCCATTCCTGTTTCGCTGTCACCTACTGCTAGGTTCCAATCTAATGGCATCTGTACTTCCTGTCCTCCAATGTCTAATACTATTGCCGGTGAACTAAAACTTTCTAAAAATATTAGAGGCATAAAAAAGAAGTCAGGCTCGTTTGGATCACTATTATCCAAAACACTAAAGCGGACATCTTCTTCTAGTTCTTCAGGCAAGTTATTAAGACTAAAGCAGGTATTGTCTAGTGTTAATATCTTCATTTCTTTTTTCTTTCCATAATTTGTTTAGGCGTTAAACTACCCGGATCAAGTTTTTGTAAACGGCAAGTAAATAATTTTTTCTCGCCTTTTGATGTTACAAGCACAGGTTGTCCATGCTCATCAAACTTGATGCTTTTAATTTTTGTAGACACATTACGAAATCTACCTACTTGTATTTCATCACCAACATTTATTTCTACTGTAAATTTTTTCATTGCCAATCTACCTTTTCTATTGTAAAAGGATATTGTGCTTCTTTATAAAACTTTTTACGATGACCTAAATGTCTTTTTGCATACTTGCAAGTACTCGTAATATCCCATATTTGTACGAAGTCTTTATCTTCTGCCTTTCTTATGCCTCTACCTATTGATTGTATTACTCTTACAAACGACTTGCCTGGTTCAATTAATACTAAATTAAAGATACGTGGAATGTTAATACCAACAGCCGCTACTCCGTATGTTGCAATAATAACTTTTTTATCTGCATCTTTAACTTCGTCATACTGTTCTTTTCTGTCTTTAACTTTGACATCACCTTTGATAAAAACTGAGTCGGGTATTAGTTCTTGTAATAAATTGCCTGCACTAATTCTATCTACTAGAATTAGAGTATTGCCTTCTTCCTTAATCTTGTTGCATAACTTACCTAAGTATTCTACTCTATCAGGATTTGAAACAAGATATTTTAATTCTTCTTGATAACCTTTGTATTCTTTTAAATCAACAAGTTGCACAACGTTTACGTGACAAGCAGAAAGAACTCCTTTGTCTTGTAATTCTTTTGCACTTATTTGATTAATTACAGGACCAATACTTGCTAATATACTTTGAAACTCAAATTGTTCTTTAGGTATAGTTCCTGTAAGTCCCCAACGCACTGGAGCATTTTTTAAATTTTGTGTTAGTAACTTTTTAAGTACTTCTGCTTTTGCTTGGTGTACCTCATCAATAATAATTGTTTCTACACCTTCTAAAAAGTCTGCAAGTGTATATGCGTCTTCATAGTTTTTACTTTTCTTATCTAACACATTTAAACTTTGCCAAGTACAAATAGTGTGCGTCTTGTTTAATTCTTTTCTATCACCAAAATAAACACCGACGTCTAATCCTACATTAACATAATCTTCTTCTGTTTGTGTAACTAATGATTTGTTTGGAACAATTACAAGTGTACGTCCTAACTTTTCACATAGATGAGAAAGTGTTGCAGTAATGATTGTCTTACCAGCGCCTGTGGCAACCTCTTGTAAACACTGTGGACTTTCTAAAAATTTGTTGATTGTTTCTACTTGATAGTCACGCAGTACTATTGGTTCACCTTCACTTGGATGTCCTTTAGGCCAAGTCTTACCTGCCCAATAATCTTTGTCTATTGAATTAAATGTAAGGTCATGTTTTTGTCTTAGGTCCTCTATGTCATCAACTTCATATCCATTGTCCATTAAAGTTTTAAGCACAACATCTAAATGGTTTACGTATCCGTTACCACCAAGACCAAAGAAGCCTACTGTTCCATCCCATCGACCTAATTTATATTGAGGCATATATCTTGCATAAGGTACTTGCCACTTTAATTTGTTTGCAAGTTTCCTACGCATATCAACAGGAAGTCCTTCTACCTTAAAGTTTACTTCATCTTTAATTACAATCTTACATCTCATATTGATTCTATTCCTGTTCCCATCTTACCATACTTTGCAATTATGCTTGGTTGACTACTATAAAAAATACTTAGATCCATATCTTCAACTGCGAGGCTTACCTTGGTGCTGTTATATCTTTGACTGTTTGCTATACCAACACTTGCGATTGGTGACCAACCTGCTTTTGGTAAAGTGTTTGGATATTTGGTTTCAAGGACATAAACTATTTCTGTTTCTGGCGTTACTAAATTATTTAACCCCTGGTCTCTCACATATTGGTTAAATTCCCAGTTATTTTGAGTATCTAATCTAAATACGCAACTCATTTTTTCTTTTGCAACTACACATTTAAAAAGGTCATGCCATAGTTTTACTTGTTCTATTGCAGGTGTGTCTTTTGAAATCACAACCATTAAAGGAAATCTATTCAAAGATACTACTGCGTCAACTAGTTGTGCAACGGACCATTTGTTGCTATCTATCTCAACTAATTTTTGTTTTCTATTTGCTATTGCTCCTGCTAAAGGTGGCAAGTGTTTTGTAATGTTTTCTTTGTCATCGAAATGGTGTAATCCATATCTAAATCTTCTATCATACAATAAATGCAGATTATCTTTTGTTAGATCGCCAAACTCTTCATTTAAAAATTCAAGTGTTCTTGCAGGAAGATTTCTTATTTCGTAATTGTACACGCCTGGAATATGTTTGTTTCTATCTTTTTCAAATTGTAAACAATCATTATACACTTGTTGTACTTCATCACTAATATCCCAATCAGCAGTTATAAGTTTTGATATTTCAACAACCTTTTGTATAGTACGTTCCCTAGGTTCAAAGAAATGAGTGTGTTCATGATAACCATAAGATTCTGGTGCAACTCTTTTTAATCTATCTATAGAGTCTATCATTTTTCTATTGAATGGAAATCTAATAGCAAGTCTTTTTTCTTCTGTAGAGTTCGGAACTATTTCGTTTTGCTTGATAATTTTAATCCAAAAACTTCTATCAACTTTTCTATAAGGCTCCCTTGTGCATTCTATTGCTTCTGTAATATCAATTCCGTTTTTATGAAACTCTGTTATGTAATAATCTTTCATTATCTTATTACACATCTTAAATTGTTTTTCTGTTAATGCTTTTCCTTTGTACACTTGTTTGGCAACACTGCGGATAACCTTTGCATTATCTTCATGTAATTCATAAGGAAGGTCTTCTGCTTTGGCATGATAACCGAGCAGATGTTCAAGGCAGTCTTCGATTGTGAGTACTTGCATTTTCTTCATGATGTATTATTATAGTATGAAAATACTAAAAAGTCAAGTGTTTTAAAGGCAAACCTTCAGATATTTCTTCAATAGTCCATTCTGTGTATGCCAAATCATTGAACCATTGTGTTCTATCAGGACGAAATGGTAAACTTATTGTTGTAAGATCCTTGTTTGCAACTGGCCATGCAAGACTGTCTGGACCAGTAAACACTGGCACTCCTTGTATGATTGCCTGTGTGGCAGGATTGCTTGACCAATTAATTACGCACCATGCATCGTCAGTTTGAAAATCAAAATCATCATAGGTGTTTTCAATCTTGGTCGGCTGTTCTCTAATTACATTTGGGAACTCGTGTTCTATGCCAGACAATGGACATCGTGGGTGTGGTCTCCACACAATCTTTCTACTAGTCATTTTTCTTATTTCTGTTATCATGTCTAGCACCCATTTAGACATAGGAGGCATATTACGCCATTGATGACTCTTGTCATGTTGTCCACAAATATAAATTGTTTCACCGAACGTGTTCCAACGCTCTAGTTCGAGACCTAGTTTTTCAACACGGTCAGGACCATTGCCATCAGGACCAAAGTTTGCTTCTCTATTAATACCATTCAGACCAACTTTCCAAGTGATGCCTCTTTTCAATCCGCCCACCTCTAATACCATTACGTCTTTGCCTTGGCTTCTTGCTGTA
>MDTE01134690.1_pt1 | contig 21414 bp, 26 predicted proteins | sample 811231 | NCBI WGS metagenome assembly MDTE01 (sample SAMN05326651, study PRJNA326480) | marine metagenome | isolation source: seawater | place: Indian Ocean: Red Sea | collected 2010
TAAGGCCAAGTATTTGATCTGTTAAAGAAAGATTTATTAATTCACTCATAATTATTCAATTACTTTGGGGGTAAGATAAAAACCAGAGTCTTTTTCCTTGGAAAGTTCTTGAAGCTTTTCTCTTTCAACGTCTTTTTTTTCGATGTCTTCTCTCAAAGTTTGAGTATTTTCTATGGGATGAGTTAATGGATTTATTTTTGTAGTATCTAACTCATCCATTTTGTTGACCATTGTTAAAATTGATTCTAGATCTTTTATCAAAGAGTCAGATGTCTCTTCGTCTATTTTAATCTTACTCAATAAAGAGATGTTTTTAAGGTCTTGTTCTGTAATTTTCATTATAATGACTCAAAGAGAGGAAGATTTTATATCAACTTAAAATCAACTACTATTCGAAATATATTAATTATGCACTAAATATGGTTTTCAAAGCTTTAAAAGGAATTTATTCAACTGACCTATCCATAGACCTAGGGACTGCTAACACATTAATCTTCGCAAAAGGAAAAGGAATAGTGCTGAATGAACCCTCTGTTGTAGCCATAAAAAAATCGGAAGGTCATAGATCTGTAGTGGCAGTCGGTTCTGAAGCAAAAAGAATGCTTGGAAGGGTACCTGGAAATATAGAAGCTATAAGACCCTTAAAAGATGGGGTCATTGCAGATTTTCAGGTTACCGAAAAAATGCTTCAACATTTTATTCAAGTTGTTCATGGAGAGAATTTTTTTAAACCTAGTCCAAGAATCTTAATCTGTGTTCCTTGTCAATCTACTCAAGTTGAAAGAAGGGCAATCAGAGAATCTGCTCTTCAGGCTGGAGCGAGAGAAGTAAGGTTAATCGAAGAGCCCATGGCAGCCGCTATTGGCGCAGGTCTTCCTGTGGAGGAAGCATCAGGATCTATGGTCGTTGATATTGGAGGCGGTACAACTGAAATTGCTATTTTAGCTTTGAACGGGGTCGTTTTTTCAAGCTCATTAAAAACCGGTGGCGATAGATTCAATGAGGCCATTGTTTCTTATATCAGAAGAAAATATGGAGTTTTAGTTGGGGAATCAACTGCAGAGAGAATAAAGGAAACAGTTGGCTGCGCTACCCCTGAAAGCGAAGATAAATCTATGGAGATTAGGGGAAGAAACCTTGCTGAAGGTGTTCCAAATACAATCAATTTCTCGAGTTTAGAAGCTTATGAGGCAATTTCGGGTCCACTATCATCAATACTTCAATCGATAAGAAACGCTCTTGAACAATCCCCGCCAGAGCTAAGTGCTGATATTTCTGAAAGAGGAATAGTTTTAACCGGTGGAGGAGCTTTACTTACAGACTTAGACATAATGATTTCCGAACAAACCGGTATACCTGTAATAGTTGCAGATGATCCTTTAACTTGTGTTGTAAAAGGTGGAGGAATTGCTTTGGATATTTTGGATAAATTTGACGTAGATCTTTTATCTACCGAATAATTTATGTTCGGGGGTGAACACAAACAAACCGATATAGCTCAGTCTGCAATATTTACCACTGGGTCAATGAGGGCAAGTCGTTTGTACCCGACAATTTTCTTAACTCTGTTGATACTTTACGGAGATTATGTATTCGATATGAGTAGTAAAATAAGAGTTTTCTCATCGTATATTTTTTCTCCTTTTTTTGAAATTGAGTATGTCGCAACAGATGCCATTAATTCTATTGAGTCATATTTTTCATCTCAAAAAAGACTTTCTGAAGAGATTCTTTCTTTGGAAGAAAAAATAGTACAACTAGAAAATCAAAATCTCTCTCTCAAAAATATAAAAAATTCTTTAAACGAATTGGAGGAAATTTTTAATTTAAGTAAAAGTTTTCAGAATAAAGAAATATTTTTAGGAAAAGTAAGCGATATAAAGAAATTTCCAAGAGAGATAATCTCAGTAGATTTAAGAACAAATAATATTTCTAAAGATATGGTTGCATTTAACATGTTTGGCTTGGTAGGTACGATTGACGAATTGCAAAATAATTTAGTAAAAATCAAACCTTTGCATGATGCTTCTTCTAAAATTCCTGCTAAAAATCTAAGAACACTAGAAAATATAATTATCTTGGGATCAGGACAGCCAAAATTGTTTTATATTGAAGAATTTAAGAAAAATAGTGACATTTCTATAGGCGATGAAATCGTAACATCTGGTTTGGGCAAAAGATTTCCAAAAGACTTTCTTCTCGGGAAAGTTATAAAAATAGATCAGAGTCAGGGATCCAATTTTTTAACTGTGATGGTTGAAAATTCATTTGATTTTTCTTTCGGTTCAACAATACTTTTTACTAAACCATGAATAATCTAGATTACAAAAAACCTTCAATATTTAATTTTTATTTTTTTGTAGGATTGTCCCTGTTGATCTCTGCTTGGATCGAAATTCTTCTGAATGACTATCTATTGTCAAGACTCTCATTGCCCTTAACCTTAATGACGTTGATTTATTGGAATGTGGCTACACCAAGAAATATAGGATTTTTATGGACCATGCTTTCAGGTTTCGTTCTAGATATTTTTCTTGGATATCTTTTAGGAACTCATGTATTAATTTTTCTGTTTACCTCTTACTTTTCGCAAAGATATTTTCACAGATTTAGAGCATTATTTCGTTTACAGCAATCTTTAATAGTCGCAATGATTGTTTTCATTTACCAAACAATCTTTATTTCAATATCTAGCTTTTTTTCTTTATCGATCATTCTTGAGTTGCTTGTATTAACGATTATTTCTAGTTTATTTTGGCCAATAATTTATGGAATATTGAGGTATTTAAGAATAAAGCTAACTTATGGCCAATGAGTTAAAAAACTTCTCCCAAATATACTTTCTTTACTAACTCATTTTTCAATATTTCATTTGGGGTACCCTTAGCCATCATCTCACCGGAATTAATAAAATAAATAAAATCACATATCTCAAGTGTAGCTTTAACATTATGATCACTAATGAGTACACCAATTTTTTTTTCATTTAGACTCTTTATCAAATCTTTGATTTCATTTATTACAAGAGGGTCTATTCCTGCAAAAGGCTCATCAAGTAAAATTAATTTTGGATTTAATGCCATGGCCCTGGCTATTTCCACTCTTCTTCTTTGCCCTCCAGAAAGGGAATTACATTTTTGATGGCTTATTTCAAACAAACTAAAATCATCTATGATTTCATTCATTTTTTTATCTTTTTCTTTGACATTATATTTTTTAGCCTCTAATGCTGCTTTTATATTATCTTCTACTGTTAATTCTCTAAAAACAGAAGGCTCTTGAGGAAGGTAAATTATTCCTAAATCAGACCTATTTTCAAAACTCAATTGATTTATCTTTTTTGAATTAAAAGAAATTTCTCCACTAGATGCCCTTGTTAATCCTGATAAAATTGAAAATAAAGAAGTTTTTCCTGCACCATTGGGACCTAATAAACCGTATATTTTTTCTGAGGAGATAGAAATTTCTATATTCTCCAGAATTTTCTTATTATTAGCTATCTTGCTTATTTTTTTTCCCTTTAAAATCATATCAATTCAATGAATTTACATTTATTTTTTCTGGAAAGACCAATTCTCCGTTTGATCTTATCTCTATTGAAGAAGTTGTAGTTATCGTGCCATCATTACCTTTTAAATAAATTGGTTCTCCTTTAAGTATCATTTTGTCATTATCAAGATTAATTTCATTAAAAGAAATTTCATAAGAATCTATAAAAAGAACTAAATTTTCAGAAAACAAACTTCTATTATTCAAATCGATACTTATCCCTAATGCGTTGCCCTCTAGATTTTTTTTATTAACCTTGCCTGAAATTGTTATATTTTCTTCCAGGTGAAGAGTATTTTTTCCATAAGAAATTTTTCCTTTACCTGAAGTTAAGTTTATTGAGATTTTTTTTCCTGAAAGCAAAATTTCTGGTTCAAAGACATAGAGATTTTTTTCTTCCTTCAAAGAGTTAACCATAGAAGATTTAACCTTTAGTAGAAAATCACTTTCTTTAAAATTAAGATTTATAGAAATATTTTTTGCCTCAAAAATTACCTCATCTCCAATTTCTTTATTTTGATTTGACGATGTATTCAAAAAAAAAGATGATAAAAAAAGAAGTGAGCCAATTAGGAAAAACAAAGCTAGCAAATATACAAAGATACTTTTTTGCATTAAATAATTTTTGCTGAAAGAATTTCATGCATTCTTATTAAGCCTGTTATTCTTTTTTTTGAATTTTTTACGATTAAAGAATATATTTTTTTTTCTTCCATCACGCGAGATACATCTAAAACCAAATCATTTTCGTCCACAGATTTGAATCTTTTTGTCATTACTTTTTTGATAGGAGTTGAGACCAAATTGATATCCTTATTTATAAGTCTTCTTAAATCACCATCTGTAAAAATTCCTGATACTCGATTTCCTAGCCTGATGAGGCCTAAGCCAAAGCCTTTTATTGATATCTTTTCCATCGCTTTAATAATTGAAATATTTCCATCAATAAATGGCAGGTCTTTTTCTTCGACCATTATTTCTTTGACTCTAATAAAACTTTTACCTAGATTACCTCCAGGATGATTGACTCCAAAATCATTTTTTTTAAAACCATCATAGTTTGAAAGAGAGATAGAAATTGCGTCTCCTAGCATCATCATAGCTGTGGTACTTGAAGTAGGTACCAAATTCATTTCGTCTGCTTCTTTTTCCAGATTCAAGGATAAGTGCGCCAAGGAAGATTTAGCAATAGTAGAGTTTTTATTTCCTGTTATTGAGCATATTTTTATTTTTTTTGTCTCTAAAATTGGAAATAAGTCTATTATTTCTTCTGTTTCTCCAGAAAAAGAAAGAATTACAACAACGTCTTTATTCGTAATTGCACCAAGATCTCCATGGCTAGCTTCGGCAGCATTGATATAAAAGGATGGTCTACCTAGGCTTGATAATGTTGCAGAAATTTTTTCAGAAACCTTTCCAGATTTACCTATTCCGAGAAATATTAAGTTACCCTTTGTATTTGCTAATAGATTACAAAGTTTATTAAACTCAATTTTATTTATTTTATTTGATACTTCTGTTAAGGCTTTAATTTCATTCAATAAAACCTTTTTACCAATTTTAAAAAAATTATTTTTTTTTGGTTTTTTCATCTGAGATTAAATATCTTGTAGTAGACTTAGCTTTTTACAACAAGATTATAAATGAAAAAGCACTTTTTCTTATTTTTTATCTCTCTTTTTTCGTCTTTTGGCTATTTAGATACAGAAGTAGAAAGCTATGTAGATGCTCAACACAAGCAAATTTTTGACTTTTTAAATAATAATCAGGAATTATTTGAAAAAGATAAAGATAGTTTTCTTGAAAAATTTGAAATCAAATTATCAAAGTTGATACCTCCTAGTGAAATTTCAAAAAGAGTAATGGGGAAAAAATTCTTCAACAGAGCTTCGAAAAAACAGATAGAAAATTTCAATGAGAGATTTAAAAAAACTCTTTTAGATTCTTACTCGGGAGCGTTACAAAATATTGAGGGCTCTAACATTACTATAGATTCTCATTTTCATCCAAATGAACGAATGGATCTAGCCGTAGTCCAATTAAATACAGAATTTTCTGGAAGAAAATTTAAGTTAATTTATAAAATGAAAATGATTCAAATAGAAGGCTCAAAAAACTGGAGAGTTGTGGGAATTGTTTTAGATGGAATCGATTTGATTTCTATCTATCGAAGGCAATTTGCATCTTTAGCTAAAGAGTTCAACGAAGACATAGATCAAGTAATCAATTCTTGGAGTATTGACGAAGATTCTATAAATTTTGAAAATTAATGGATAAACTTATTATCGAGGGGGGACATTCGCTTAATGGATACTTAAGCTCCTCTGGAGCGAAAAATTCTGCTTTACCAATTCTCGCATCATCTCTTCTTCTTGAGGGGACACTTACTTTGAGTAATATTCCTCACTTAAAAGATGTTACAACTATGATTGAAGTTTTGGGTTCTATGGGGGCAAATATTACCCTTGACGATGATATGAATCTTGAAATTAATACCTCTGATCTTAAAAATCAAGTTGCTAGATATGAATTAGTTAAAACAATGAGAGCTTCTGTTTTGGTCTTGGGGCCACTTTTAGCAAAATTTGGAAAAGCAGAAGTAGCACTTCCTGGAGGATGTGCAATTGGAAGTAGGCCAGTAAATCTTCATCTTGATTGTATGAAAAAGTTAGGCGCTGAAGTTTTCACTGAAGGCGGTTACATAAAAGCAAAAGCTGAAAAAGGTTTAAAAGGTGCAGAAATTCTTTTTGACACAATAAGTGTTACCGGAACAGAGAATGCCATAATGGCGGCAGTTCTCGCTGAAGGAAAGACAATTATTAAAAATGCAGCAAGAGAGCCTGAGGTAGGAGATTTAATTGACTGTCTATCCAGAATGGGAGCAAAAATTCAAGGTAAAGGTACAAAGGAAATTAGTATTTTTGGAGTAAAAGAATTAAAACCAACTTCTTATAATGTGATGCCAGATAGGATAGAAACAGCAACCTATTTAACCGCCGTGACAATGACTGGTGGAGAGATTTCAATAAAAAACACTGTGCCCAAAACTCTTGATAGTGTTCTAAAAAAATTATCTGAAGCAGGTGCCAAAATTAAAATTGAAGATGATGTAATAAATTTAAAAATGGATAGAGATATAAATCCAGTCGACATTTCAACTGCTCCTTATCCCTTGTTCCCAACTGATATGCAAGCACAATTTATATCTTTGAATACAATCGCAAAAGGACAATCAACTGTAATAGAAACTATTTTTGAAAATAGATTCATGCATGTTCAAGAGCTTGTAAGGATGGGAGGGGATATTTCTCTTGCAGGAAATACAGCAACAATTAAAGGAAAAAAAGATTGCCTTCACTCCGCGCCGGTAATGGCGACTGATTTAAGAGCTTCAGCGAGTTTAGTCTTGGCGGGTCTAGTTGCAAGAGGAGAAACAAAAATTGATCGTATCTATCATATTGACAGAGGTTATGAAAGGATTGAAGAAAAATTGAATTCTCTTGGAGCTAATATAGAGAGGGTTAACGCATAATGTTAATAGTTTTACCCAAAGGAAGATTACTAAAAAAAATTAAAACTCTATTGGACGAAGTAGGCATTTCCTTTGATGATTCCTCAAGGAAATTGGTAATGGATACTTCTAGAAAGGATATCAAAGTAGCTATTTTGAGATCTTGGGATATTCCAAAATTTGTAAATAAAGGTATTGCAGATATAGGCTTTGTTGGCAAAGATGTCTTAAATGAAATTTCTGAAGAAGAAAATTTTTATGAAATATTAGATATGGGATTTGGTAAGTGCAGGCTTTCATTGGCTTCTCTCAAAAAAAAATCTAGTTCCAATAAGCCAATTGTTGCCACTAAATATCCATTATCTGCAAAGGCATTTTTTGCTTCGAAGTTTCAAAATGTTGAAATCATAAATCTCAAAGGAGCCATTGAAATTGCTCCTATACTAGGTCTTTCTGATTACATAGTTGATCTTGTTCAAACAGGTAATACTCTCAGGGAAAACGGATTATCTGAATTAGAAGTAATTCAAAATATTTCAACCAGATTAATAGTTAATAAGTCATCTTTTAAAACAAAAAGTTTAAAAATTGATAAATTGATCTCATCCATAAAATATTATCTTGATGCAAAAAATAAGTCTTAAACAGATATCTTTTATCAGCGCAAAAAAAATTCTCCTTAAAGGGAGCAATTCAAGTCAAAGACCACTTATAAAAAAAACTGTTCAGAAGATAATTTCTGATGTTAAAAAAAACGGTAATAAAGCTTTAATTGGACAATCAAATAAAATTGATAAAACTAATTTTAAATCAATCTCTGATGCTTCTTATACCCAATCTGATTTTAAAAAGCATTTTGAGATGCTAGATAAGAGAACAAAAAAAAGCTTAGACTATATTAAGAAAAGAATCATAAATTTTCATAAGGCTATCAAAATAAATGATTTAAGATTTAGCGATGAAGTATTCAATTTTCTTGGCCAAATACATAAACCAATTGAAAGAATAGGTTTATATGCCCCTGGCGGTAAAGCGGTTTATCCTTCATCAATTTTAATGACTGCTTTAGTGGCAAGGGTGGCAGGTTGTAATGAAGTAAGTCTTTTTTTTCCAAGTTCATCAGAAGAGGCAAAAAAATTGATGTTAGCCACTGCCTATGTTTCCGAAATAAACCATGCTTATAATTTTGGCGGTGCTCAAGCTATAGCTGCCATGGCATATGGCACTGAAACTATCACAAAATCTGATAAAATTTTTGGGCCAGGAAATCTTTTTGTTTCTGAAGCTAAGAGACAAGTTTTCGGAGATGTTGGAATAGATTCTTTTGCCGGACCTTCAGAAGTCCTAATAATTTCAGACAAACAGAAGAATTTTGCAGGATTGGCATCAGATCTTATCGCTCAGGCAGAACATGGAGAAGACTCTAAATGTATTTTTATTCAGATCGGAAAAACAAATATTCAGAATTTATTCAAAGAATTAAATGAACAGATAAAGTTGTCGCCAAGGAAGAAAATTATAAAAAAAGCTCTAGAAAAAAATGCGATGTTTATTCAAGTTAAAAACTTAGATGAAGCAATTGAAATAAATAATCTTGTTGTCCCAGAACATTTGCAAATAATTTGTAAGAACTTTAAAAATGATTTATTAAAAAAAATTTCAGCAGGTGCAATTTTCATTGGAGAGAAAAATACCGCTGTTTTAGGAGATTATGCCGCTGGCCCTAGTCATGTCATCCCAACAAATACAGCCGCTAGATTTAGTTCTCCTGTTAGTATTGAAGACTTTCTTGTAAGAACTTCTGTTTCAGCAATTAAATCTATAAAGGACAAAAAAAAATATAACGAAATACTGGATAATTCAATATTCTTAGCAGAACTCGAAGGTTTGTATGGACATGCGAATGCTTTAAAGCTTAGAAGAAAATAGAAACTATCTATCTAAGATAGAATTGTATACTTCAATCACAGTATCTATAGGTATTGCGAAATTTAAACCTTGATTTCCTCCAGAAGTTGAACTTATTACATTTACTATTCCAAGTAACCTTCCTTTATCGTCAATTAAGGCTCCTCCTGAGTTTCCAGGATTTATTGATGCGTCAGTCTGTATAAAATTTCCTTTTTTATCATTAAATGTTCTATTGATCGCACTTACAATTCCTTTACTAAATGATTGACCAAGCCCCTGAGGATTTCCTATTGCAATTACAGGTTCACCCACTTTAATTCCATCAATATTTTTTCTGATTTTAAAAGGCTTTAAATCAATTGCATCAATAATTACCAAAACTGCAATATCTGCTTCTATATCAAATCCAACGACCTGAGCTTGAACAGTCTTTCCAATGTGATTTTCAACTATCAATTCTTGATTCTGATTAAATGCGTCTCTTATGACATGAAAATTGGTAACAATAATATTTTTGTCAATTACTACTCCTGATCCGTTTGGGAAAAAACCTGTTTTAATGACTCTTCTATTAAATTTAAAACCAAATTCATTAGATTGCTCTTGCCATCCTCTCCATTTTTTTATTGTCCAGATATTTACAACTGATGGAGAGGTTCTTTCAAGTACGTTTGAGATATTATGATAGAAAGGGATGTATAGATCTGTTTTTCCATAAAAACTCGAAAAAAATAATCCTGAAAGAGAGCCTAAAACTACCCATAAAGATATGACAAAATAGCTTTTTTTAAACATTGATAATGGTAATTATAACCTCTCTGAGTTATCATTCTCGCCTTTCACAAACTAATGATGAAAACAAAGAGTTTTAAAAGCGAAGATTCTGAAAAAAATTGGCTTCTTATTGATGCTAAAGATAAAGTTTTAGGAAGACTTGCAGTAAAAATTGCCAATATTCTTTCAGGAAAAAATAACTCTCGTTATTCTCCAAATGCAGATTTAGGAGACTTTGTTGTAGTAGTGAATGCAGAAAGAGTAAAAGTTAGCGGTAACAAATCTTATCAAAAAAATTACTATCATCACACAGGCTATCCAGGGGGTCTCAAAGTAAAAACTTTTGAAAAAATGCAAGAGGATACACCTGAAAAAATCATCGAAAAAGCGGTTAAAGGAATGCTACCAAAAAATAAACTCTCAAATAAAATAATCAAGAAATTGAAAGTGTATGCAGGCTCAGAACATCCCCATGTAGGTCAGCAACCGAAAGAACTTAATTTTTAAATTTTAATCATGTCCGAATCAATATACGCAACAGGTAGAAGAAAAAGCGCAACAGCCCGAGTTTACCTTTATGAGGGCAAAGGGAATATATTAATAAATGATCTACCTTTAGAAGAATACTTTGGAAGAGAAGTAGCTAAAATACTAGTGAAACAGCCTTTGGTACTTTTAGATTGTATTGATAAATTTGACTTCAAAATTAAAGTTTCTGGTGGAGGATCTTTTGGGCAAGCAGGCGCTATTAGACACGGTATATCCAGAGCGCTTGAAAAAAAAGATAACGAATTCCGAGGAGCTTTAAAGTCAGCGGGCTACTTAACAAGAGACTCAAGAAAAGTGGAAAGAAAAAAAGTTGGATTAAGAAAAGCAAGAAAAGCTCCTCAATTCAGCAAAAGATAGAATATGCAACCCAAAACTCCTCCTAATCCTGGTAGAAGGAAATTCTTAACTTATACGACGTCTTTTTTGGGAATAATTGGAACTTTCTTTGCCGCCGTACCTTTTATCAGTGCTTTCAAACCAAGCGCAAAAGCCGAGGCAGCTGGAGCTCCAGTCAAGGTAGATGTATCAAAGTTACTTCCAGGAGAAATGATGACTGTTGAATGGAGGGGCAGACCGGTTTTTGTAGTCAATATTCCTGAAGAAAACACTAATTTCATAACAAACAATTTAGACAGATTAGCTGATCCAAATATGGATGATCCTTCTCAGCCTGACTATGCTAAAAATGAAATTAGGTCTAGAAAAAAGGGTATTGCAGTTTTGACAGGAGTTTGTACGCACTTAGGATGTGCTCCAAAATACTATCCCGAAGCTAAGCCTGAAGACTTTGATTCAAATTGGCAAGGTGGATTTTTCTGTCCTTGTCATGGTTCAAAGTTTGACCTAGTTGGAAGAGTTTATGCAAACGTACCCGCTCCTACGAATTTAGTTGTGCCTCCACATTTTTTTGAAAAAGATAGCTTATTAGTTATCGGTTCAGACGGAGTCAGTTGATGAGTGAAAATACTATAGGAAAAAAAAGTATTGATTGGGTAGATAGAAGATTCCCAATCGTGGATCTTTTTGAAAGACATCTTTCAAAATACTATTCTCCTTCAAATATCAATATTTGGTATTTATTTGGATTTCTTTTATTAATTGTTTTAGTGATGCAAATCCTCACAGGTCTGTGGCTGATGATGAATTATACAAATACCGCTGAAGGTGCTTTTTCCTCTATTGAATATATCATGCGAGATGTAGATTATGGGTGGCTTATAAGATACATGCATGCTGGTGGAGCTTCGGCATTTTTTGCTCTAATTTATCTTCACATGTTTCGAGGAATGATGTACGGATCATATCAGAAACCCAGAGAATTAATTTGGGTTGGTGGATGGTTTGTGTATGTTCTTTTATGTGCTGAAGGTTTTACAGGATATGTTTTGCCTTGGGGACAAATGTCATTCTGGGCTGCTCAAGTAATAATTTCTTTGGTTGGGTCAATACCTTATTTTGGTGAAGACCTTGCTATTTGGATAAGAGGAGATTACATAGTGTCAGGAATTACTCTTTCTAGACTTTTTGCCTTTCATGTTGTTTTGTTGCCTATCTTGATAATCGCTGTAGTCTTCTTTCACATTTTAGCCCTTCACGAAATAGGTTCTAATAATCCTGATGGAATCGATGTTAAGAAACATACCGATCAAGATGGAGTTCCATTAGATGCTAAACCTTTTTTTCCTTATGACATTACTCACGACTTCTATGCATTAGGAGTATTTTTATTGATTTTTTGCACTGTTATATTTTTCTTTCCAGAAGGGGGAGGCTACATAATTGAGTACGTAAACTATGAGCCGGCAAATCCACTTTCTACTCCTGCTCACATTGTACCTTCTTGGTATTACACCCCTTTCTATGCAATGTTAAGAGCAATAGATTTTCCTTTGTTTGGCTTGACTGCAAAATTCTTAGGTTTTGTTGTTATGGCAGCAGGAATTGCAATCTTTGCAGCACTACCTTGGTTAGATAGGAGCCCTGTCAAGTCAATCAAATACAAAGGGATTTATAGTAAGTTTTTTTTAACAAGCTTTGTAGTTAGTTTTTTTGTATTAGCTTACCTTGGATCTGTTCCCCCGACAGAAACTAAAAATTTGTTAGCTAAAGTTTTTACTTTCCTGTATTTTTCATATTTTTTATTGATGCCGATCTATACAAGATTTGAGAAATGTAAGCCAGTTCCTGAGCGTGTTGGAGAAACAGCTTGAAAATTGTTTTTTACGCTTTAATTATATTTTCGCCTTCGTTCCTATTTTCAGCAGGAGAATATAGATGTGGATCTATAGAATGCGATTCATTTGAATCAAATGTTTCAGATAAAGCATCTTTACAAAGAGGTCTATCAACCTATATGAATTATTGTTATGGATGTCATTCTCTTAAATATTCAAGATATAAACGAGTAGCTGAGGATTTAGAGATACCTTTAGAGCTGTATGAGAATAATCTAATATATGATGGTTCAAAAATAGGCGAGCTTATGGAAATAAGTTTGACAAAAAATGATGCAATTGAGTGGTTAGGAGCTTATCCGCCAGATTTAACTTTAGAAGCAAGACTCAGAAGGCCAGATTGGATATATACTTATTTAAGAAATTATTATCCGGATGCTTCAAGGCCTTATGGAGTTAACAACAGAGTTTATCAGAATGTAAATATGCCACATGTTTTAGAAGACATTCAAAATAACCTTACTCAAGTTGAATATGATCAAGTCATTTTTGATCTAACAAATTTCATGACCTACGTTGCTGACCCTTCTGCAGAACAAAGAAAGAGAATAGGAACTTATGTTCTTCTTTTTTTAATCATATTCACCGCCTTTGCCTACTTAACTTATAGAGAATTTAAAAAAGATTTAAAATAGCAAAATGAGTCTTCTTAGCAACAGATCAGCGATGGTGTTATTCCATGACGATATCGGTCATCGTTCTCAAAAAGTAAGAATTGTGATTGCAGAAAAAGGCATTACATGTAATTTAGAAGTTTTAAAAAAAGACGATCTTCCAAAGGAAATTTTAGAGATAAATCCTGATGGACATCTACCTCTATTAGTGGATAGAGAGTTATCTTTATATCACTCAGGATTAATAGTTGAATATTTGGACGAGCGTTTTCCTCATCCTCCATTATTACCTGTATACCCTGTTTCCAGAGCACAATTCAGACTAATTCTCCAAAGAATAGAAAAAGATTGGGCAGCAAATCTTGATATTCTTGAAAACTCTTCATCTACAAAACCTCAGCTCTCAAAAGCAAGATCAGACTTACAAAAGAATATTTCAAATTCCCTATCCTTGTTTGATAATAAGAAGTTTTTCAGAAATGATGAATTTTCTGTATTGGATTCTGTAATAATTCCTATTCTTCTTAGACTTGAATATCATCAAATCAAGATACCTAACAATAAAGCTTCTAAACCACTTTTTAGCTACATTGAGAGAATGCAAGAATTACCAAGTGTTAAGGACAGCTTTACTTCTCTAGAAATTGAACTCCTTTAATTAAAACCTATTTTTTCTGGTTCAATAAAAATCTGAGAACCATTCTTGGTATATTCTCCAAGCAAGCCCTTGAACTTTCTGCTGATACCTCTGCTAAAAAATAAAATTGAATCAAAGCCTAAAGAATAAAAGACTTTCTCAATTAAAAGCTTATTTTTAAAATTTTCATCAATTAAAAAATCTTTCTGTAAGAGGATAGGGTGCTCAAATCCCTTCAAATTTTTAAAAATTTCTTTATCTGAAATTCTCCAAATGTCTAGTTGTCTTGGAAGGATATAGATTTGCGGATCAAAAACTAAATTGAATTTTAAAGCAGCAACAATTCTTTCAGCTGAGATTTTTTCAGTATCAATTACTATGTTTTTTATGTCTTTCCTATATCTCGGAGTTAGATAGATTTTATTTTGGGTTATTTTTTCTAAGTCATTTTTTCTTTTAGAACTATTATTAATTTCAAAAAGCATTGAAATTTCTCTTTCAATATTTGATTCTTTGTTTATGAAAAAGCTTTTCTGAGTTTTAGTCTCTTTATCAGTTATTACAATGAACTCCTGATCTTCAATGAGAGATTCATATGTAAATAAATATTTTAGGTAGGAGAAATAAGGATCTATGAAATTTAGATTTTTTTTAATTCCATTCTTTAAAACGTTTATTAATAAAATGTTATTACTATTCTTTAAATCACAGTTTTTTAAAATTTCATTTATCTTTTCATCAAGATAAATTATTTTTTTATTATTTGATTTTACAATTGAGCAACTGAAATTTTCCTCGTCAGAAATGGAAATGAAATTTAAAGATGAATTTCTTTTCTGTTTCTCCGTAAGATAAAAGAAAGCTGATTTTATTCCATATAAAAATTCCTCTTTCAAAGTGTCTTTGCTTTCAAAATAAATAATTTCCATATTATTGGACAAGTTTGTAGAACTAATTGAAAGATTTCTAAATTTCAGCTCTTCAAACTCTTGTTTTTCAGCTTGATATTCATTGCTACTTACAGAACAGCAAGTTAGGATGAAAGAAAAAAATAAAAAGTAGTTAATTCTGTTTTTCATGAAAGGTATATTATATTTAGTTGCAACCCCAATTGGTAACCTAGAAGATATTTCTTTAAGAGCAATTAAAATTCTTAATGAATCAGACATTGTTTTAGCTGAGGATACAAGGGAGTCAAAAAAACTTTTCCAAAAATACGGCATAGCAAGTAAATTACTTTCTTTTAATGATCATTCTTCTCAGTCAAAAATTGATTCTATAATTACAAATTTAAAAAATGGCAGCAAAATATCTTTAATATCCGATGCGGGCACACCATTAGTCTCCGATCCAGGTCATGAATTAGTTTCACAAACAATTGATGAAAAAATAAGGGTGGAAAGTATTCCAGGACCAACAGCTGTAATATCTGGCCTCATTACCTCAGGATTTAATAATACAAAATTTGTATTTGAAGGCTTTTTGCCCAAAAAAAAGAACGAACTAAGAAAATTGTTATCTGAATTCAACTATGAACCACGAACAATAATTTTCTTTGAATCACCTCATAGAATTAGAAACACCCTAAAAATTATGATAGAAGTCCTAGGAGAAAAAAGGAAGGTCAGTATTGCAAGAGAAATAACCAAGATACATGAAAATATAATAAGAGGATCTCTTGAGGAAATTAATTCAATTGCTAAACAAGATCCTAATCTTTCAAGAGGAGAGTTGGTTATTTCACTGGAAGGAGTAGCACAGAAGCATGAACATTTCATAAAAGACTTAGATCATCTTTATTTCTCATTGAGAGAAGATATTTCACTAAAAAAATTTTCTAAGATCTTTTCTAAAGTTTCTAATCTCAGCTCAAAAGAAATTTACAATAAATTTAAAGAAAAAGTATAATCCTCATGAGCTGACCGAGTAATCGCTGCAATGCAGAGGAAAGTCCGGGCTCCAAAGGATAAAGTGCCAGGTAACTCCTGGAGGTGACTCATTATTGGTCACCATGGAAAGTGCATCAGAAAATAAACCGCCTTAGGGTAAGGATGAAAAGGTGAGGTAAGAGCTCACCGTGCTTTTCGGTAACGAAAGGTAGCTAGGTAAACCCCACTTGGAGCAAGGCCAAATAGAGATTCTAGAATGTTATCCGCATTGAATCTGGGTGGGCCGCTAGAAACTTATGGCGACATAAGTTCGAGATGAATGATTACTACAAACAGAACCCGGCTTATGAGTCAGCTCAAACCTTCTTAAAGCTTGCATTTCCAAAAAAAAACCAAATTAAGAATTTTTTTATATTTACAATCAAATAAAAGTGTGTAAAAGTGTGCAAAAGTATACATTAGTGTAACTTTTTGGGACTATTATATGGCTGGACTTTATGGGTTTAGCAGCCTTTCCTTGGATACTAAGGGAAGAATTGTTATACCCGCAAGATACAAAGACTTGTTGAAGGAAATGGCTTCAGGGTCGATTATTATTACTAGAGATCCTCAATATCCCTCACTTTTGATTTATCCTGGCGCATTATGGAAGACAATTTCAGACGCTTTTGAAAATCTTTCTGGATTAAATCCAAAAATAAGATCTTTACAGTGGAATTTTCTTGGCAATGCTCATGCCATTGATTTTGAAGTTTCAGAAAGAATGACACTGCTCATTCCACAATCTCTTAGGAATTACAGTCAAATAAAAGAGAAAACTAAAGTTGTTCTTATAGGGATGGGACAAAAGCTAGAATTATGGAGTGAAAAAAACTGGAAACTCAAAGAAGAGGGGAAAAGCATTAAAGGAGAGAGATTAGATATCGAACTACCCAGCGAAGTTCAGGAGATTCCGTTTTGAATTACTCTCACCAACCAGTTTTATTAAATGAAACTTTAACAAATCTAATTTGTGATAAGAGTGGTTCCTACCTTGATTGTACTTTTGGTTTAGGAGGCCATTCAAAAAAAATCCTAGAGAATCTAGACTCTGAAGGCAGCCTTTTCTCAATAGATAAAGATTTGGAAGTCAAAGAATATGCAAATTTGATTAAGGATAAGAGATTTAATTTTCAAAATTCAACTTTTTCTAATATTTTAAATTTGTTTTCAAAAAATTCCATGAATGGGGTCCTTTTTGATTTGGGAGTTTCTTCTCTTCAATTGGATAAACCCGAAAGAGGTTTTAGTTTTATGCATGAGGGAGAGCTAGACATGCGATTTGATAATACTTTCGGCGTATCTGCAAAAGACTGGATCAATAAAGCTTCAGAAAAAGAGTTAGCTGATGTTTTTTACTATTATGGAGAAGAGAGAAAATCTAGACAATATGCAAAAAAGATCATTGAAGCTAGAAAACAAAAAAAAATTGATTCAACTAAAAATCTAGCTGAATTATTTAAACTCAAAGGTTTCCATAAAAGACACCCAGCGACAAATATTTTCAGGGGTATAAGAATTTTTATAAACAACGAATTTGAGGAGCTAAAAAAAGGTTTAATCTCGTCAATTCAAGTTCTTAAAGACAAAGGCATTTTAGCTGTGATTAGCTTTCATTCTGCTGAAGATAGAATAGTAAAAAACTTCTTTAGGAAAGATTACAGAAATTTTATAGAGGGTATCAATTTAAAGAACTTGCATAAAATAAAACCATCAAAAGAAGAAAAGTCTATAAATCCTCGATCTAGAAGTGCAATTTTAAGAATAGGAGAAGTTGAGTATGTTTCTTAAATCGATCCTTTCTTTCTCGCTTTTATTTATTCTAATGCTAACTTTACTAGCATACTTACAATTGGATTTTCAAATTAAAAAAACCAACTCTGATATTTACAATCTTTCTCAATCCTTCAATCAAGAGCTAGACGAGCACCTATCTCTGACCAGTAGGATACTACTTAAAAAATCTTTAAAAGATGTTTATGAAAGCTCTTCTCAAAGTCTTTCGATGATAAGGCCAAATGAAATATTAAATATCGAGGTCGCAAAATGAAGGGCAGCTATATAAAAAAAATATCAATTCTTTTGACAATAATTTTTCTTAGTAGTTATGTCATAGCTTCTTCTTTCGTTCAACATGATACAAAAGAATTTAAAAAGATACCTTATTTTAAACTGAATAATATCGGCATAATTTCACAAAACGGAGAATCAATTGAAAAAATAGATAACCCAATGAAAGCCCTAGTGAACTTGACTGTTGAAGATAAGCAACATTTAGATCTAATGAATAATTATTATCAAATCCAAGATGTTTTACTTATCAAAAATATCCATATTGTAAAAGTAGAATATAAAAAATTTGGTCAAATCAAGATTTATACAGCCAATGATCAATTTATAAAATTTCAAGATTTTCAACTAGCAGGTCAATTAGAAAAATTGAAATTATTCTTTCAGAGTGAAAAATCTAAAAATTTGTTAAAAGATTTTAAGACCATTGATTTAAGACATAAAAATAAATTAGCGATTGGATATTTTTAATGGCTAGTAACAAAAATAATATAAGAGTTGGCATAGACATAGGAACTTCTAAAGTTGTATGCATAATTGCGGAGAATACTTCAGAGGGAATTAACGTTATAGGCTTGGGTATTCAAAACTCTTTAGGCCTTAGGGATGGGGTCATCATAGATATCGAATCAACAGTTTCAGCAGTCAAAGAGGCAGTTTCCAAAGCAGAATTAATGTCTGGAAAGCAAGTGACAAAAGCTCACGTAGGGATCTCTGGGGGAAGTGTAAATGGGTTAAATTCTTCAGGCGCAGTACCGATCAAAGACAAAAAAGTAAAAATGAGCGAAGTAGATAAAGTTATGTCTACTGCCCAGGCTCAAAGAATTCCAGAGGACTATGAGTTATTACATGCTATACCTAGAGAATTTATTATTGATAATCAACCTGGAGTAAAAGCACCTTTGGGGATGGCTGGAGTCAGACTAGAAGCTCATGTGCATTTAGTTTCTTGCTTAAAGAACTCAGCAACCAACATTGGTTCTTGCATGAAAATGTGCGGTATTGAAGTTCAAAAATATGTTTTAGAGCAACTGGCATCAAGCCATTCCGTTCTTACAGAAGATCAAAAAAAACTGGGCGTTTGTTTGATTGACATTGGCGGAGGAACATCAGACGTTGCTATCTTCTCAGATGGTGCAATAAGTCACACAGTAAACGTTCCAATTGCAGGAGAACATGTTACGAATGATATTGCTCGTGCAATTCAAACCTCAATTCAAAATGCAGAAGATATAAAAAAGAAACATGGTTGCGCATGGAGCGAATTAGCAGATTCAGAAGAAACAATTACGACGCAATCAATAAATGGTAGAGAAAATCAAACATTTTCTAGACAGGGCCTTTCAACAGTAATTGAAGAGAGATACCAAGAGATTTTTCAAATAATTAAACAACGAATGGGAAACATCAATCTTGCAGAGTTCCTGCCTGCAGGAATTGTTTTAACAGGAGGAGCCTCAAGGATAGAAGGCATTTCACATTTAGCAGAAGAAATTTTCCAATGTCCTGTAAGGATTGGCAAACCTCAGGGTTTGATAGGTTTGAGTGATATTTTATCTAATCCAATATATTCAACTGCAGTTGGATTGATTTTATTTGCTCAAAGAGAGCTCGAGGAAGATTACATGGATTTTGCTTTATTAAATGAAAAGAGCTTTCTCAATAAAGCATTTAGATGGATACAGAATACTTTTTAACATTATTTAGGAGGAGTTATGAAATATAAATTAGTTGATAATGGCAAGAAAAATCAGACCATAATCAAGGTTGTCGGTGTTGGAGGTTGTGGGGGAAACGCAATCGATCATATGGTGACCAATGGGGTAGATGGCGTTGAAACAATATCTGCAAATACCGATTCTCAAGCTCTTTCGAAAAATAAGGCAGCTGAAAAGATTGTCTTAGGAGAATTAAATAATCATGGACAAGGTGCTGGAGGCAAGCCCGACGTAGGAAGGGATACTGCCTTAGATGATTACGAGAGACTAACAACAATGTTTGGTGGAGCAGATATGGTTTTTATTGCTGCTGGCATGGGTGGAGGCACTGGTACTGGAGCCGCACCTATTGTTGCCAGAGCTGCTAAAGAAGTTGGCGCATTAGCAGTAGCCATTGTAACCAAACCTATGGCTTTGGAATTTAAGGATGATTTGGCGGAGGCAGGAATAAAAGAATTAAGATCTGAAGTAGATTCTTTAATAACCATTCCCAATCAAAAACTAAGCGAAGTATATGGTGGTGACTGCACAATGTTAGAAGCTTTTGGTCACGCAAACGATGTTTTACTAGGAGCTGTCAGAGGTATAGCAGATATCATCACACAGACTGGTTATGTAAATGTGGATTTTAACGATGTTAGAACCGTTATGGCTGAGCAAGGAGTTGCTATGATGGGAACCGGTATTGCAAGTGGTCCTAGTAGGGCAAAAGATGCTGCTGCTCAAGCTGTAGGAAGCCCTCTCTTAGAGGATATCAACCTACACAGTGCTAAAGGCGTTCTTGTAAACATAACAGGTAAGGGTATCAAAATTGGAGAGATAGAGGATGTTCTCAGACAAGTATCTGAATTCAAAAGTGAAAATGCTCAAATCATTCATGGAACAGTTGAAGATAAAGATATGGAAGGTGACATAAAAGTTACCATCATTGCAACAGGATTGTCAGATAATTCTCAACAGACTCAAAGAGCTACTGGATTTAAAGTAGCAAATGATCCTTACGGAAGATTCCAAGAAGTTCCAACTTTAGGAAAAGTTGAAAATGACCTTGAAAAAACAGATTCTTCTAAAAAAAGCGATTATTTAGATATACCGTCTTTTGTGAGAAAGCAGATAGACTAGTTTGAATGCAAGTGAGAGTAACAAATACAGAGAATTAATTCTCTGGATTGTAATATTTCTTATTCTTTTTGCTTTACCAATTAGACTAATCTTTTTTCAAAAGAATGATTTTCACTTAGGCAAGGAGTTTTCAAAAAAAAACCTCAATTCGACAATCTCATATTACTTCAAAAAGAGGACCAATTTTTGATAGAAATAATCTCATTTTAGCCGAAGATATTCCTTCCTATGAAATTGGTCTTTCACTTAAAGACTTTTCATTCGATCCTTATCATATAGATAAATTATCAAGTAATTTAGATTTAAATATTGAAAGACTAAAAAAGAGATTATCTAACAAAAATACTAAATATTTAGTTCTCAATCAAAATGTTGTTAAGCAAAAAAAAGAATACCTTCAATCTTTAAAAATTCCTGGATTACTCATAAGTAAAAGATCATATAAGAGGCACTACCCACAAGGAGAAATATTTTCTCAATTGATTGGCCTAACTAATTATAAACACCAAGGAGTTAATGGCATTGAGTTTGCTCTTGAAGAAATTTTAAAGCCGGTAAATGGCTTTCAGGAAAATACTATTTCAAGAAAACAAGGAGTTATAGATAATAAAATTTTAAAAAAACCTATAAATGGTTCACCTGTCAAATTAACAGTTGATGCCAGATTGCAATTTGTCCTTTTTGATAAGTTAAAAAAAGCAGTTGAATTTCATCAAGCTGAATCTGCATCTGGCATTATGATTGATCTAAATTCGAATGAAATTCTTGCAATCACAAATTTTCCTTCATTTGATCCA
>MDTE01051573.1_pt1 | contig 21412 bp, 32 predicted proteins | sample 811231 | NCBI WGS metagenome assembly MDTE01 (sample SAMN05326651, study PRJNA326480) | marine metagenome | isolation source: seawater | place: Indian Ocean: Red Sea | collected 2010
ATGGAATAATAGGGATTAAAGTTTGGATTTATAAAGGAGAAATTTTTAGTAAGGAGTTTAGTCAAGAGACTAATAAAAAATAATTATGTTACAACCTACAAGAACAAAATATAGAAAAGCACACAAAGGAAGAATTCACGGACATGCCTCCAGATGCAATATCATGAACTATGGTTCATATGGACTAAAAGCAATTCAGCCTGAAAGAGTAATTGGCAAGCAAATAGAAGCAGCTAGAGTGGCTTTAACAAGACACATGAAAAGACAGGGCAGAGTATGGACAAGAATGTTTCCAAATATCCCAGTTTCAAAAAAACCAACAGAAGTCAGAATGGGTAAAGGAAAAGGATCACCAGAATTCTGGGCATGTAGAGTAAAACCAGGAAGAATACTTTTTGAGGTTGATGGTGTTTCAGAAGAAATAGCTAGAGAGGCTTTATATAAAGCATCTGCGAAGTTACCAATTAAATGTAAATTTATAAAGAGAGTATAAAATGAAGAAAAAGGAAATTAAAAAATTAACAAAATCTCAAGTATTGAAAGACATAGACAAACTAAAAAAAGATTTATTTAATTTTAGATTTCAAAAAATTAATGGTCAACTTAAAAGCCCATCTAAAATTTCTGAAACAAAAAAAAATATAGCAAGATTAAAAACACAAATGGAAAGAGAAAATGCCTAAAAAAACTTTATCAGGGATTGTTGTTAGTGATAAGAGAGATAAAACTATAACTGTAGTAGTAGAGAGGAAATACCAACATCCGATTTTAAAAAAGGTAATTAAATCAAAAAAAAGTATAGTGCACATGATGCAAATAACAAATATAAAAATGGGGATAAAGTTTTGATTGAAGAATGTAAACCATTTTCAAAAACTAAAAAATTCCAAGTAAAGGAAAAAAACTTATGATTCAAGTTCAAACAGAGTTAATGGTAGCAGATAACACAGGGGCAAAAAAAATAGAGTGTATCAAAGTTTTGGGAGGATCAAAAAGAAGATACGCTAGCATAGGTGATGTTATAGTTGTAGCTGTTAAAGAAGCTATACCAAAAGGTAAGGTTAAAAAAGGATCAGTACATAAAGCAGTTGTAGTGAGAGTTAAAAAAGGCATTCATAGAAATGATGGATCAAAAGTAAGATTTGATAATAATGCTGCAGTTTTAACCGATGATAAAGGTGAACCTATAGGAACACGAATATTTGGACCAGTTACAAGAGAACTAAGAACAAGAGGTCAGATGAAAATTATATCTTTAGCCCCGGAGGTTCTATAAATGATAAAAAAAGGATCTAGAGTTAAAGTAATTACAGGTAAAGATAAAAACAAAGAGGGAGAAATTATAGAAATAGATAGAGAACTTCTAAGGGCCAAGGTTAAAGGAATTAATATGGTTAAAAAACACGTAAAAACAACAAAAGAAAAAAAAGGTGGGATTTTTTCTAAAGAAAATTTTTTACATATTTCAAATCTTTTACTTTTAGACGAAAAAAAAGCAAAAAAAATTGGAGTTAAAAAATAATGAATCCAAGATTAAAAGAACTGTTTATTAAAGAAATAAAACCTAATTTAAAGGAAAAATTTGGCTATAAAAATCTTTATATGTGCCCAACTATAGAAAAAGTTGTATTAAATATGGGTCTTGGAATAGACGGCAACGATTCAAAAATTTTAAAGTCTTGTGAAGAAGATATGTCTAAAATTACAGGTCAAAAACCAGTTATTACAAAATTTAAAAAGTCTATATCTAACTTCAAAGCGAGAAAGGATACTAGTGCCGGGTTAAAAGTTACACTAAGAAGAAATAAAATGTATGAATTCATAGATAGATTAGTAAATATAGCTTTGCCTAGAATAAAAGATTTTAGAGGTTTATCCCTTAATGGATTTGATAATTTTGGAAATTTTACGTTCGGTATAAAAGAACATATAATATTTCCTGAGGTAAACTTTGACAAAGTTGAAAAAATAAGGGGTTTAGATATCACAATAGTTATAAAGTCGCCTGGAAAAGATCATAGTATAGAATTACTAAAAAAATTAAATTTTCCATTTAAAGAGAAAGGAACTAACTAATGGCTAAGTTAAGTGCAGTTAATAAAAACAACAGAAGAATTAAGATGGCTAATAAATTCTACTCAAAACGCAAAAAATTAAAAGATATAATAATGAATAAAAATCTTCCTTTGGAAGAAAGATTTAAAGCTCAACAAAAATTATCCAAATTACCAAGAAACTCTTCAAAAACTAGAGTAAAGAACAGATGTCAAATTACAGGTAGACCACATGGTGTTTATAGAAAATTGAAAATTTCAAGAATAGCATTAAGAAAATTAGGTCTTGAAGGAAAAATACCAGGAATGATTAAATCAAGTTGGTAGAAAGGAATATATGAGTTTTAGTGATCCAATTGGTGATATGTTAGCAAGAATTAAAAATGCTCAAATGAGAAATTATAAGAAAGTTAAACTACCTTCTTCTAATTTTAAATCAAAAATTGCAGATGTTTTAAAGAGCGAAGGATATATAATTGATTATAAAGTTTCAGATGAAAATAATAAATCAGTATTGGAGATAAATTTAAAATATAATTCAGGAAATCCTGTAATTAATACAATTGAAAGAATTTCTAAGCCTGGTAGACGAATTTTTTCTAGCGCTGAAAGCTTACCAAAAATAAATAATGGCCTTGGTATTGCAATTATATCAACACCAAAAGGTGTAATGACTGATATTGATGCTAGAAAACAAAAAATAGGTGGAGAAATAATTTGTAAGGTATTTTAATGTCAAAAATAGGTAAAATAAATATTGCAATCCCAGAAAAAGTTAAAGTAATTCTCAACGGTGATGTTTTAAATATTGAAGGGCCTTTAGGAAAAAAATCCTTAAATATGGATCTAGATATGTTTGAACTAAAGGTTAATGATGGCAAGGAAGTGTCAATTAAACCAAAAAAAATAGATCAAACAACAAAAAGATTGTGGGGCATGAATAGAAGTATAGTTAATAACGCTATAATCGGTGCTAGTCTTGGATATAGCAAAACTCTTGAATTAGTGGGAGTTGGTTATAGAGCCGCTTTGAAAGGAAAACAACTAAATTTACAGTTAGGTTTTAGTCATGATATTAATTTTGATATTCCGGACTCAATAAAAATAACTGTAGAAAAACAAACTACTATAAAAATTACAGGATCAGATAAACAAGAAGTTGGTATGATTGCTTCAAAAATTAAATCATTAAGACCCCCAGAACCTTACAAAGGCAAAGGTATAAAGGAAAAAGATCAATATATATTGAGGAAAGAAGGAAAGAAAAAATAATGAAACTAAATACTAGTCAAAGAAAAATATTTAGAGTTAGAAGAAAACTAAAAAACAACTCAAAAGGTGACAGATATAGATTAAGTGTGTCCAGATCTTCAAAAAATATTAGTGCCCAGATTATAGATGATACAAATAGTATTACATTAGTATCAGCTTCATCTAATGAAAAAGATATAAAAAATTTAAAGAAAAATAAAATAGAAATTTCGACTATGGTAGCTGAAAATTTAGCAAAAAAAGCGCAAGAAAAAAAAATTACAAAAGTTTATTTTGATAGAGGTTTATATAAATATCATGGAAGAGTTAAAGTTTTTGCTGAAACTCTAAGAAAGAATGGGTTGGATTTTTAAATGGAAAAAAATAATGAATTTTTAGAAAAATTGGTACATATCAATAGAATAACTAAGGTTGTAAAAGGTGGAAGAAGATTTGGTTTTTCAGCTCTAGTTGTAGTAGGTGATCAAAATGGAAGAATTGGTGTAGCTCACGCTAAAGCTAAACAAGTACCAGATGCAATTAAAAAAGCTAATGAATTAGCAAGAAGAAAGTTAGTAAAAATTCCTTTGAGAGAAGGAAGAACTATTCATCACGATATATATGGAAAAGATGGTGCTGGAAAAATTAAATTAAGAGCAGCGCCCAAAGGGACTGGAATTATTGCTGGAGGACCAGTTAGAGCTGTCTGTGAAGTACTTGGTATAAAAGATATTGTTGCAAAATCTCTTGGCACAGCAAATCCCCATAATGTCATAAGAGCTTGTATGAAAGCATTATCGAAGCAGAACTCACCAAAAAATATATCTGCATTACGAAATAAAAAAATTTCTGAAATAATAGAAAAGAGAGGATAATGACTAATCTAAATCAGCTAGCACAAATTAAGAGAAAAAAAATTAGAGTTGGTAGAGGAATTGGATCTGGTAAAGGTAAAACTTCTGGAAGAGGTGTAAAAGGTCAAAAATCTAGATCTGGAGTAGCCATAAAGAGTTTTGAGGGAGGCCAAATGCCTTTATACAGAAGACTTCCCAAAAGAGGATTTAATCCTATAAATAGAGAAAATATAGCAAAGCTAAATTTAAACAAAATACAAATTTTAATTGAGAACAAAACAATTCCAAGTGGAACACTAATAAATATTGATTTTTTAAAAAAAAATAAAATTGTAAGTAATAAATATTCAAAGGTAAAATTATTGGGATCTGGTGAAATAAAATCAAAAATTGATTTTGAAGTTGATTATGCTTCAAAATCAGTAATAAAAAAATTAGAAAAAATTGGTAGCAAACTAACTCTTAAAAAAAAAATAGCAAAATATGAGTGAGTCATCTCAATCAAATGATTTAAGAAATAGAATTCTTTTTACAATATTAATTTTAGCAGTTTATAGACTTGGAACTTTTGTTCCATTACCAGGTATAGATCCTGAGCAATTACAAATTATGATGGAAAGTAATCAGAAAGGTTTACTTGGCATGTTTAATGTATTTGCAGGCGGAGCCGTTAGCAGAATGGCGATTTTTGCTCTTGGTATTATGCCATACATATCTTCATCAATTATTGTTCAGTTATTAACTGGTGTAAGTGATTATTTTAAAAATCTTAAATCACAAGGTGAACAAGGTAGACAAAAAATTACACAAATAACGAGGTACGGTACTGTCTTATTAGCTACAGTACAGGGATACGGATTATCAGTTGGTTTAGAGTCCTCAGCAAATTTAGTTATAAATCCAGGAATGTTTTTTAAAATTTCTACAGTTTCTACTATTGTAGCTGGAACAATCTTTTTGATGTGGTTAGGAGAACAAATTACTCAAAGAGGAATAGGTAATGGTATTTCATTAATCATTTTTTCAGGCATTGTTGCCGAAATTCCACGAGCACTAGTAACAACATTTGAACTTGGAAGGACTGGTGCAATTTCATCAATCATGATCATAGCAATTTTCGTATTATTACTTTTAACAATAATGTTTATTGTTTTCATGGAGAGAGCATTAAGAAAAATTCTTATAAACTATCCAAAAAGACAAATGGGAAATAAAATGTATGGAGGTGACTCATCTCACTTACCATTAAAAATAAATTCAGCAGGAGTTATACCTGCTATTTTTGCATCTGCTTTATTATTGTTACCTGTAACTTTTTCTAATTTTAATATTTCAGAAAACGATACTTTCTTAAATATAACTTCTTACTTTTCACAAGGGCAACCTCTTTATATGATTTTATATGCATCAGGAATAATATTTTTTACATTTTTTTATACTTCAATAACCTTTAATCCGAACGAAACCGCTGAGAACTTAAGAAAGTATGGTGGTTTCATTCCTGGAATAAGACCTGGTGAAAGTACAGCAATTTATATAGAGACTATTTTAACAAGATTAACTACAATAGGAGCTTTGTATCTAACGTTAGTTTGTTTAATGCCTGAGTTTTTGATAGCAAATTATCCAATACCTTTTTATTTAGGAGGAACATCTATTTTGATAGTTGTTGTCGTTGCAATTGATACGGTAACGCAAATTCAAACTAGATTAATGAGTTCTCAATATGAACAATTAATTAAAAAAACTAAATTTGGAAGATAAAAAGTGAATGTAATTCTGTTCGGACCACCTGGAGCAGGCAAAGGCACCCAGGCTCATCATATAGTTAATAAATTTAAACTTTTTCAAATTTCAACCGGAGATTTGTTAAGAACAGAAATTAAAAAAAAATCGCCTATAGGTAAAGAAATTGAAAACATTATTTCCAAAGGCGATTTCGCAACTGACGACATAGTTAATAATCTAATTAAAAATGCTATATCTGATCCTCAAAAAAAAAACAAATTAATATTTGATGGATACCCTAGATCATTAAGCCAAGCTAAAAATCTAAATATATTACTAGATAACTCAAATCAAAAAATTGATTTTATTTTATTTCTTAATGTTAACAAAAACACAATAATAAAAAGAATAGAAAAAAGAAAAATTTTAGAAAAAAGGACAGACGATGATCAAATCACTATACTTAAAAGATATGACACCTATATGGAAACGACAAAACCCGTGTTAGACTTCTATTCAAAAAATCCAAATTTTTATGAAATTGACGGTGATGAAGAAATATCAATAATTTCAAGCAAAATTGAGCAAATTCTAACTGTTTAAGACATTGACTTTAAAAAAACTTCTTATATAAAAGGCTAAATTTTAATCTCTATATTATGGCTCGTATTGCAGGTGTAAACATTCCTCAGAATAAACTAGTTCACGTTGGATTAACTTATATTTTTGGCATAGGAGATAAGTTTTCCAATCAAATATGTAACGCTCTTGAGATACCTAAATCAAAAAGAGTTAATGAATTAACAGATGAACAGATCTTAAAGATTAGAGAATATATAGACAAAAATTTTACAGTAGAAGGTGATTTAAGAAGAGAAAATTCTTTAAGTATAAAAAGACTAATTGATCTTGCTACTTACAGAGGCTCTAGACACAGAAAAAAACTTCCAGCACGAGGTCAAAGAACAAGATGTAATGCAAGAACAAGAAAAGGTAAAGCAATTGCAATAGCTGGTAAAAAACTAACTCCTCTAAAGAAATAATAAATATATGATAAAAGAAAAGGGCGATAAAAAAGAACAACAAGTAGAAAAAACAAAAATTGTTAAAAAAAGTTCCTACTCAAAAAAAAAGAAAACAAAAAAAAATATTTTAAACGGTATTGCTTATGTTCAATCAACATTTAATAATACAATAGTATCAATTGCTGATACGAATGGTAATGTAGTGTCATGGGCTTCAGCGGGACAAAAAGGTTTTAAAGGTTCAAGAAAGTCTACTCCATATGCAGCGCAGGTAGCAGCAGACTCTGCCGCATCTAAGGCTTTAGAGGTTGGTATGAAAATTCTATCTGTTGAAGTAAAAGGACCTGGATCTGGCAGAGAAACTGCATTAAGAGCTTTACAAGCAAGAGGATTTAAAATTATTTCAATTAAAGATACAACACCAATGCCTCACAATGGTACGAGGCCACCAAAAAAAAGGAGAGTATAGATGGAAACAACAGAAGTTAATACTAAAAATTGGAAATCATTACTTAAACCTGCTAAACTTGATGTTCAATCTAGTGAAGATAAATCATCAGCAAAAATTATAGCTGAACCATTGGAAAAAGGTTATGGTTTAACTTTAGGAAATTCTTTAAGACGAATTCTTTTATCATCAATAAGAGGTACAGCAGTTACTGCTGTTCAGATTGATGGAGTTTTACATGAATTCACTTCAATAAAAGGTGTTAGAGAAGATGTTACTGATATAGTCTTAAATGTTAAGTCATTAGCTTTAAAAAGTAATTCTGAGACGCCAAAAAAACTTATTCTAGATGCAAAGGGACCTGGAGAAATAAAAGCATCAGATATTACGCCAGTTGCTGATTTAGAAATTTTAAATCCTGATCTGGTTATTTGTAACTTAGATGAAAATACAAAATTTCATATGGAGATGACCGTAGGTACTGGAAAAGGATATGTTTCAGCTGAAATGAACAAACCAGAAGAACCACCACTTGGTTTAATACCTATTGACTCACTATTTAGTCCAGTAAAAAAAGTTTCTTATTCTATAAGTACAGCTAGAGAGGGTAAAGCATTAGATTATGATAAATTAACTATGGAAATAGAAACTAATGGATCAATAACAGCAGAAGATGCAATTGCTTACTCTGCAAGGATATTTCAAGATCAATTAGGAATGTTTATAAATTTTGATGAACCACAAGAAACAATAGTAAGAGAAAAATCGACTGAACCAGAGTTTAATAAAAACTTATTGAGAAAAGTTGATGAATTAGAATTATCAGTAAGATCTATGAATTGTTTAAAAAATGACAATATTATTTACATTGGTGATTTGGTTCAAAAATCTGAAGGCGAAATGTTGAGAACTCCAAATTTTGGTAGAAAATCATTAAATGAAATTAAAGAGGTCCTTACAGGGATGTCTTTATATCTTGGTATGGAAATTCCAAATTGGCCACCAGAAAATATTGCTGAATTATCTAAAAAACTTGAAGAATCAATATAATGAGACATAGATTTGGATATAAAAAGTTAAATCGAACTTCTGAGCACAGAAAAGCAATGATCAAAAATATGCTTAATTCTTTAATAAAATATGAGCAAATTACTACTACTTTACCTAAAGCAAAAGTAATTAAACCACAGGCAGATAAAATAATTACATTAGGTAAAAAACAAACTCTGCAGAATACTAGGTTATTAATTTCCAAACTACAAAATGCCACATCAGCTAATAAAGTAAAAAAAACACTATCAAAGAGATATGAAAAAAGAAAAGGTGGATATACTAGAATAATTAAAGCTGGTTTTAGATACGGAGATAATGCACCATTAGCAGTTCTTGAATTTGTTGATAGAGATATTGAAGCTAAGAGAGTTGATAGAAAAAAAAAAGATACTAAAAAAAGTCAAAAAGAAGATCAAAAAGTAATTGCATCTTAATTCCTCAAATGATTAAGTCTTACAAGATAGACAAATCATCTGTTGACATGCGTATAGACAGGTGGATTAGAAATTATATTGGTAAAATTCCTCAAGGTTTAATTGAAAAAGACTTAAGAAAGGGAAAAATAAAATTAAATGGTAAAAAAACAAAAAGCTCAACAAAGCTTAAAATAAATGATCTAATTATTATATACAATTTAGATTATAAATTAAGTCCAGATAATTTTAAAAACAAGTTTAATCCTTCTAGAAAAATTCTAAAATCAACTGAAAGTCAAATAATTGAAAATAATGATAACTTTATTGTTCTCAATAAAAGCGCAGGTATATCAGTTCAAGGAGGAACTAAATCTGTAAGAAATTTAATTGATATTTATGCAAAAAGTAAAATTTTTGACAATACAAAACCATATTCAGTTCATAGACTAGACAAAGACACATCTGGGATCTTAATTATTGCCAAAAATCGTGAAACCGCAAAACTTTTAACATCTCTATTTAGATTAAGAAAAATTCATAAAAAATACCTTGCTATTTGTAATGGTGAAATTGATAATCAATCAGGTCAGTTAATTCATAATTTAATTAAATATGATGGTAAAAAAAAAATTATTGAAAAAGCAATTTCATATTATAAAATTTTAGATAAAAACAATAATTATACATTCCTTGAACTTAAACCAATTACCGGAAGAAAACATCAGTTAAGAAAGCAACTTTATGAAATTGGTCATTCTATATGCGGAGATAATAAATATAGAAATATTGAATATAATAAATCTATTAATAAAGATTTAATGCTTCATTCCTATAAAATTCAATTTATGATTAATCAAAAAAAATTTACTTTTAAGGCAACATTACCAAAGTATTTTGAAAATTTTCTTAAAACTAAAAGACTCAATTTTTCAAACTTTTAATTAAATTTAACTCTAAAAATTTAGATAAATTACTATAATTTTGTTTTTTAATATTGTTTAAATTTGTTACTTTTTTATCTTTAATTCCACATGGTATTATTTTTTTATAAGAACTTAAATCATTAGATATATTTAAACAAAATCCGTGATAAACTATCCACCTTTTAACTCTTAATCCAATAGATCCAATTTTTTTAATCTCATTTTTACTCTTAAACCAAATACCAATATTTTTTTTGTCATTATAAGATTTTATGTTGTAATATTTTAAAGTATCGATAATTGATTTTTCAACTAAATTAATAAATTTTCTTATATCTTTTTTTCTGTTATTTAAATTTATAACAAAATAACAAACTAACTGTCCAGGACCGTGCCAAGTAATTTTTCCACCCCTTGATGTTTTTATAACATCAATTGAATTATCTAAAATTTCATTACTTTTAAAACTTGACCCAGCAGTATAAATTGACGGATGTTCTAAAAACCATATTAGCTCTTTTTTACTATTAGATCTGATAATTTTATTAACTCTATTCTCAAGCAACCTAATGGCTTTAGAGTAATTTACTGGTTTTTTTGATCTTTTTATCTCTATGCTCATTAAAGAATTGTATTATTAAAATTATATATTAATAGTTCCATATAAAAATAAAGGTTTTTTATGACTTTAATTAAAAAATTAAAAGATAAAAATGTTAATTTTGAATTTAATAAAGAATTTATCAAAGTTGTTACTGACAAAATTTCCAACAATGATGCAGTGTTTATATCAAATTCTTTTAAAGAAATGCATCCATCGGATGCAGCTGATATTATAGAACATTTAAATGCGAGTGATAGAGAAAATTTAATAAAATTAAACAATTTTAAAATCGACCCACAAGTATTTGTTGAATTGAATGAGTCTATTCAATCAGAAATAATTAATTATCTTTCTAATGAGTCAATTGTATACATTTTAAAAAATTTAGAATCTGATGACTCTATTAAGATAATAGAAAATCTTGATGAAAAACTTAAAAATGATGTTTTAAGTTCTTTGCCACCAAAAGATAGATTTGTTTTATTAGAAAGTTTAAGTTACCCAGAAGACTCTGCTGCTAGAATTATGCAAAGAGAATTCACTGCAATACCTAGTAATTGGTCTGTGGGACAAACAATTGATTATCTTAGAGAGAACAAAGATTTACCAGATGAATTCTTGGAAATATTTATAGTTGATAACGAATTTAAGCCTATAGGAACTGTCTCCTCATCAAAAGTTTTAAGGACTTCAAGAGATACAAAAATGATTTCAATAATGAATGAATCTCAACTATCAATTCCAGTAAATATGGATAGAGAAGAAGTAGCAAGAATTTTTGAAAACTATAATCTAAATTCAGGATGTGTTGTAGACAAGAATAATAAATTAGTTGGAATGATTACAAGTGACGACGTATTAACTGTATTAAAAGAAGAAGCCGAAGAAGATGCTCTTAGACTTGCTGGTGTTGGTGATGAAGAAATTACAGATGGTGTATTAAAAAAAACAAAAAGAAGATTTACTTGGTTGCTACTTAATTTATTTACCGCTGTAATTGCATCAATAGTAATTGGTTTTTTTCAAGAAGACATTGAAAAAGTAGTTGCTTTAGCAGTTTTAATGCCAATCGTTGCATCAATGGGTGGTAATGCTGGAATGCAAACTCTCGCGGTTACAATAAGAACAATTGCTACAAATGAACTTACAAAAAATAATTTTACTCAAAATATAATAAAAGAATTTTCCATAGGAATTTTAAATGGTATTATTTTTGCAATAATAAGCGCCATAATAGTTCAATTTTGGTTTCAAGATACAACATTGTCTTTAATTATATCTATATCAATGATTCTAAATATGATAGTTGCTGGTTTGTTTGGGATTTTAGTCCCTATAACATTAAAAAAATTTAACATTGACCCAGCTATAGCTTCAAGTGTTTTTGTAACTACAATTACTGATGTAATTGGTTTTTTATCTTTTTTAGGAATTGGTGCTTATTTTTTTTACGGTAGTTAGTAATTATCAATTAATCTTATTTTTTTGTTATAATAGGCTAAAAATATTTTGAAGTTATTTTTATTGTATTTTTTACTTAATGTAAATTTATTTCTAATTTCCAAATACTCTATTTTAATATTTTTTAAATTATTTATTTTTAAATACAAATTATAAATATCTTTTTTACTAGATATATTTTTTATAAGTTTTTTTTTATATTTTAATAATAATGTGGCTATGATAGATGATTTTTTTATGTCACTTTTTTTTAATAATATATTTCTTGAAGATAAAGCTACATTATTTTTTTGTCTTATAGTTTTGCAAGAAATAACTTTAGTTTTGAAATTTTTCTTAACTAATCTTTTAATTAAAAATAGTTGTTGATAATCTTTTTCTCCTAAAAAAATTTTCTTTGCTTTTATTTTATGTAAAAATTGCTTTATAACAGCCAAAACTCCTTCAAAATGACCAGGCCTGAAATAAGCACACATTATATGATCTTTTTTTTTCAATTTAATTTTTTTGCTTTTTTTATTTTTATATATTTCTTTTTCTTTAGGTAATAATAGATAGTCTATCTTTAATGCTTTAAGAATCGCGATATCTTTTTTTAAGTTTCTTGGATAATTTGATAGATCATTTTTATTATTAAATTGAGAAGGATTTACAAATATACTTACCAAAGTTTTTTTACATTTTTTTTTTGATGATTTAATAAGAGAAATATGGCCTTTATGGAGACTACCCATAGTAGGCACAAACCCAATACTTGCCTTAAAATTAACTTCTTTATTTAATTTATTTATACTTTTAAAAATTATCATTTATGGTACTTCATTTAATTAATACATTTTAATGATTAGACAAGCAATAATACCATTAGCTGGATTAGGCACAAGACTCCTACCTTTAACAAGTGTTTATGCTAAAGAACTATTACCTATAAATGGAAAAATTGGTCTAGAGTTTATCATCGAAGAATGTATTGATGCTGGTATAAAGGAAATAATTTTTATCATTTCTAAAAAAAAAGAAATTATCAAAAAATATTTTTATAATGATAAATTTTACAAAAAAATAATTTCAAAAAAAAAAATATTAGACTTATTAATGAATACAAAAAGATAAAAAGGTATAAAAAAATGATAAAATTTGTTTATCAAAACAAACCCAAAGGTACTGGTGACGCTGTTTTAAAAACAAAAGGTTTAATTAAAGATAAATATTTTTTAATGCTATTACCAGATGATTTAATTATTAAAAAAAATTGTTCAAAAGACATGATTTTAGTTCACAATAAAAAAAAATGTTCAGTAATGGCTAGCATGAAAGTAAATAAAAAAACTGTTAACAGATGGGGGATTTATTCAAAAAAAAAAAATATAAATAAAAATAATTTTTTTATTAAAGACGTAGTAGAAAAACCAAATATAAATAAAGCGCCATCAAATAATGCAGTAATAGGAAGATATATTCTCCCAAAAAAAATATTTTTAAAATTAAAAAAACAAAAAAAAGGAAGAGGAGGAGAAGTGCATATTACTGACTCAATAAGAAAATTAATTAATGAAGGAGAAAATTTTATAGCACACTCTTTTAAAGGTAAATACTTAGATTGCGGAACATTAGAAGGTTATAAAAAATCATCTTTAGAAATATCCAAAATATGAAACTTTGCATGATAGGTACTGGATACGTTGGTTTAGTTAGCGGTGTATGTTTTTCTGACTTGGGTAATATTGTTTATTGTGTAGATAATAATAAAGCAAAAATTAATTTATTGAATAAAGGTAAAATCCCGATTTATGAACCTGGATTAGAGGAAATATTAAAAAAAAACTTTAAACAAAAAAGACTATTTTTTACGACTGACTTAAAAAATGCAGTTTTAAACTCAGATATAATATTTATATGCGTAGGAACTCCTACTAAAAAAAAAAGTAATTCAGCTGACCTAAAATATGTTTTTAAAGTAGCAAATGATTTAAAAAAATATATTAAAAAGTACAAAATTATTGTAACAAAATCTACTGTTCCTGTAACCACAGGTGATAAAATTGAAAATATTCTTAAAAAATTAAAAAGTAAAAAATTAGTAGATATAGTTTCAAATCCAGAATTTTTAAGAGAAGGTGAGGCGATAAGGGATTTTGTTTACCCAGATAGAGTGGTAATAGGTACAGATAGTAAAAAAGCTAATAAACTTCTTAGATCATTATATTTACCAATAGTTAAAAAAAATAGTAGATATTTTAATACATCAAGAAGAGGCGCCGAATTAATCAAATATGCATCCAATGCTTTTTTAGCTACCAAAATTTCATATATTAATGAACTTGCGAATTTATGTGAAAAAACTGGCGTTGATATAAAAGATATTTCATTTGGTATGGGTCTAGATCAAAGAATTGGAGAAAGATTTTTACGTGCAGGACCTGCCTACGGTGGATCTTGTTTCCCTAAAGACACTAAAGCAATTGTTGATACAGCAAATCGTTTTAACACGAATCTATCAATTATAAAGAATGTTATAAAATCTAATGACAATAGAAAAATTTTATTAACTAAAAAAATAGAAAAGATTTTAAATGGTAAAGTTAAAAACAAAACAATTACATTTTTAGGTGTTACTTTTAAACCAAATACAGACGATATGAGAGAAGCTTCAAGTTTGTATATGATACCAAGTCTTCATAGAAAGGGAGCAAACATTAAATATTATGATCCATCAGGTTTTAAAAGTGAATTTAATAGGTTTAAAAATGTATTATTTTGCAAAGATATATCTACCGCATGTTATAAAAGTGATCTAGTAATAATTCACACTGAATGGAATGAATTTAAATTACTTAATTTAAAAAAAATTGTTAAAAAAAATAATTTTGTTGTTTATGATTTGAGAAATATTTTTTCTCCATCAAAAATGAAAAAAAATGGTATAAAATATTTTGGTATCGGAAGATAAATTAAATAAGTTCAAAAATAGCATCTACTTCAACAGCGACACCCAATGGTAAACTATTAGTACTAACTGCTGCTCTAGTATGCATACCAGCATCTCCAAAAATTTTTACTATTGTATCTGACGCTCCATTAATTACTTTTGGTTGCTCAACAAATTTATCATCAGAATTTACAAAACCTGTAAGTTTTACGCATGATTTAATTTTGGATAAATCATTGTTACAGGCATTTTTTGCTTGAGCTACAATACTTAATGCACATCTTACTGCAGCTTTATATCCATCATCAGTAGAAAGATCTTGGCCTAATTTACCCTTTATTAATTCCCCTTTATCATCAATAGAAATTTGCCCAGAAATATATAATAATTTGTCGATTATTTTATAAGCTACATATGAACCTACCGGTGGTGTAGCTTTAGGTAAATTTATTTTTTCTTTTTTGATATTTTCTTCAAAACTCATTATTTTTTTTTGAACCAATCACTCAGATATTTTTTTTCTTTAACATTAGATGCATCAATTCTCACATTTGTTATATTTTTTGCTGTAACTTTCATATTTCCTGCTTTACACTTTAAATATTCTTTAGAAAGCTTTTTCATTAAGCCACAATTTTGTTTTACCGAAGCATATGAGCTTTGGGTAATCAATAGCGCAACTATTATTAATAATTTTAATCTCATTTTTTTTTTCTTTTTTTATTTCTATCGTATTCTCTTCTTTTCTCAATTAAAATCAATGCCTCTTCCATTGTTATATCCAGTGGATCTTTTTCTTCAGGAATTGTAGCGTTCAATGATTTATATTTAATATAAGGACCATATTGTCCTTTCATTATTCTAACTGGTTTTTTATCTTCTGGATGATCTCCTATTTCTTTGATCAAAGATGAGGATATACGTCCCGGTTTAGCTTCTGCAATTAATGTAATAGCTCTATTTAAACCTATGGTGAAGAGATCTTCAACATTTTCCAATCTAGCAGATTTATTATCACACTTAAGATAAGGTCCAAATCTACCTGAATTAATCGTAATGTCTTTACCATTATCAGGATGTTGGCCTATAACTATTGGAAGTGAACATAAATATTTTGCCTTTTCTAAATCAATTTTGTCAATTTCTATTCCTTTAGGAATCGATACATTTTTTAAATTTTCATTTTCTTTTTTCTTTTTCTTTTTTTTTAAAGTATTTTCCTCTTCGTTTATCTCGTATTGCAGATATGGTCCAAATCTCCCATTTTTTAAATAAATGTCTTTACCATTTATATTTTTACCAATCAACTTTGGTTCAGCCAATGCTATTTGATTATTTGCTTTAGACTTAGATAAAGGTCTTGTAAATTTACAATCCGGATAATTAGAACAACCTATAAAAGCACCACCTCTAAAGCTATTTTTTAAACTTAACTCGCCAGTGTTACACAATTTACATTTTCTGTTAATTTTACCATTTTCATCAGCTTCAAAGATAAGTTCACCAAGACTTTCGTTTAGAAGATCAAGTACTTCTCTTGTCCTTTTTTCTTTCACATTAGCCACATTGTTATTGAAATCTTTCCAAAAACTTTCAAGAACTTTAATCCATTCTTCTTTGCCAGATGTAATATCATCTAATTGTTCTTCTAATCCAGCAGTAAAACCATAATCAACATATTTAGTGAATAACTTTTCCAAGAAAGCTGATAATAGTTTTCCTCTATCTGTTGGAAAAAAACGTTTATTAACTATATCAGCATATCCTCTGTTTGATATAACAGATATTATACTTGCATATGTTGATGGTCTTCCTATGCCAAGTTCTTCAAGTCTTTTAACTAAACTAGCCTCTGAGTACCTAGGTGGTGGTTGCGTAAAGTGTTGTTCGTCAATAAAATCATCAATGGTCACATTATCCTTATTTACATCAGGAAGAATTTTTTCATCCTCATCATCAACTCGTGTTAGTTTTAAAAATCCATCAAATTTAATTGTTGAACCAGAACATTTAAATTGATTTGAATTATCGTGAGAACAAATTGTTATAGTTTTTCTATCAAATTTTGCAGACTCCATTTGTGATGATAAAGCTCTAGACCATATTAAATCGTATAATTTAATCTGATCCGAACTTAAAAATTTTTTCATATTTTCTGGTGTTCTAGTGATATCAGTAGGTCTTATTGCTTCGTGTGCTTCTTGAGCATTTTTTGCTTTTTTACCTGAATAATTATTTGGTTCTTTTGGTAGATAGTTATTCCCATATGAATTTTTAATAAAATCTCTAAAATCTACAATTGCATCTTTTGATATATTAGTACCATCTGTTCTCATATATGTGATTAATCCAACTGCTTCACCATCTATATCTATACCTTGGTATAATCTTTGAGCGATTTGCATTGTTCTTGATGCTCCATATCCTAATTTGCTAGATGCAGTTTGTTGCAAAGTGGATGTTGTAAATGGACCAAGAGGATTTCTTGTGTAAATTTTAGAATTTATATCTGTAATTTTATAATTTGATTTTTTTATTAGCTCAATTGATTTATTGATATCTTCTTTTTTTCTAAAAGAAAATTTTTCTACTTTAGAATTATTAAGTAGCACTATATTTGAGTTTAAAATATCACCATTTGAGTTTTTAAAATTCACATTTAAAGTCCAAAACTCTTCAGGGTTAAATTGTTCTATTTCATGTTCCCTTTCAGTTAATAATCTCAATGCTACAGATTGCACTCTTCCAGCTGATTTAGAACCAGGTAATTTTGTCCATAGTATAGGTGATATATTAAACCCCACAAGATAGTCCAAGGCTCGTCTTGCCATATAAGCATCAACTAAATTTGGCTCAATACTCCTTGGATTATGAATACCATTTGTAACAGCTTTTTTTGTAATTTCGTTAAATACCACTCTTTCTATTTTTTTATCTTTTAAAAGTTTTTTTTCATCTAGGTATTCTTTAACATGCCAAGCTATAGCTTCACCCTCCCTGTCAGGGTCAGTTGCAAGAATTATTTTTTGTGATTTTTTTGCTGCATCAGTAATTTCTTTTAAATATTTTTTTGAAAAACTATCAACTTCCCATATCATTTTAAACTTATCTTCAGGATCAACTGATCCATTTTTAGATGGAAGATCTCTAATATGACCATAGCTGGCCAAGACTGTATAGTCTTGACCTAAATATTTATTAATAGTTTTTGCTTTAGCTGGACTTTCAACTATTACAAGATTCATAATGTGAGAAACTACACAGAAAGTATGTATTTAGTCAAACTAATAAATTTTTGTTTTAGATTCACTCTTATTTAACAGTCTTTTTATATTTTCACGATGAGTAAAAACTATTAAGACAAACATTATTAAAAAGAAATAACTATTATTTAAATTTAGAACAAAAAAGCTAAAAATAGGAATTATAAAAGACGCCACCATTGAAGATAAAGAAGAATATTTAAAAATAAAAAAAACTACAATCCAGGTAATTCCAAAAATAAATCCAAGAACAAAATTGATACAAAAAAGTATTCCAACATATGTAGCTACACCTTTACCACCTCTGAATTTAAGCCATATTGGAAATAAGTGACCAAGAAATATACATAATGAAGAAATATACATAAACTCAGGTTGATAAACTTTTATATATAATAAAGGCAATACAGCTTTTAATATATCGAGAGTTAATGTTGTATATCCAATAAATTTATTTCCAGTTCTTAGAACGTTAGTAGCACCTATATTTCCTGATCCAATTTTTCTAATATCTTTTTTTAGAAAAATTTTTGTTATGATGAATCCGAAAGGAATTGAACCTAACAAATAGGAAAGTATAACTATAACTTCTAATTTCATTTATGTTTAAATAACTCCTCACCATTTACAAATGTACTAAGTACTTTACCTTGAAGTTTTCTATCTTCGATAGATGTATTTTTAGATTTTGAAATTAAATTTTCCTTTTTAACAACCCATGGTTTATTAATATCAACAATACAGAAATCAGCATTGTTTCCTAAACTAAGGTTTCCCTTATTTATTTTTAATATTTTGGCTGGATTATGAGTAATTAATTCAACTATTTTTTCTAGTTTAACCAATCCATTGTGAAACAATTCAAGTGATAACCCAAGTAAGGTTTCAACTCCAGAAGCACCAGTAGCAGCTTGGGAAAAAGTTAATCTTTTTGATTCTTCATCTTCTGGTTTATGATCAGAAACAATAACATCAATCAAATTTTTATTTATTCCATCAATTAAAGAAACTCTATCTTCCTCTGTTCTAAGAGGAGGGGAGAGTTTTAAAAAAGTTTTAAATTCACCAATATCATTTTCATTTAATGATAAGTTATTTATAGACACTCCAGTTGTAAAGTTTACAGTATTTTTTCTTTCTTTTATTAAATTCAAAGATTTTAAACTAGATATTTGAGAAATATGATATCTACAGTTAGCATCCTCAAGTAGACTTAAATCTCTTTCTATAATTATTTTTTCTGCAATGTCAGAAATTCCCGGTAAACCTAGTTTAGTTGATATTATTCCATCATTTATCATTCCTTCAGCTGACAATTCTTGATCTTCAGCATGCTGGATCACTAAACAATCGAAATCATGTGCAGATTTGATTATTCTAGACATTACTCTTGAACTTTGTACTGATTTAGTACCGTCAGTAAATCCAACTATTCCTTTATTTTTTAACAATCCAAACTCAGTCATGTTATTTCCTTTTATATCTTTTGTAAGAGTTGCAGTTGGATAAATATTAATTTTGGATTTATCTCTTCCTCTTCTTTGGATAAAATCAACAATTGAAACACTGTCTATTACTGGCTTTGTATTTGGCATAGTTACTACTGAAGTAACTCCTCCAGATAAAGCCGCTTCACTTAAAGTTCTAAAATTTTCTTTATACTCATATCCAGGCTCGCCAACAAAAACTCTCATATCTACAATTCCTGGAAATATAAATTTTCCAGTTAAATCAACAGTTTTTTCTCTTGCTGGTATATTATTTTGATTTACCCTTTTACCACAAGCTTCAATTTTTCCTTTCTCATCTATAATAAGACCACCTACTTCATTTATAGAATTACATGGATCTATAATATGAGCATTTAAAAAATATTGTTTTTTCATTTTTTATGTACAAAAAATTTTTAAACAAGCCATTCGTACAGCGACTCCTAATTCAACTTGTTCTTTAATTACACTTTTATTTATATCATCTGCAAGCATTGTATCAATTTCAATACCTCTATTCATTGGACCAGGGTGCATTACTAAAGCATCTGATTTAGCATGCTTTAACTTTTCAGGTGATAAACCATAATATTCATAATACTCTCTGTTAGAGGATAAATATGAGGAGTTCATTCTTTCGTTTTGTAATCTTAACATCATTACAATATCACAATCTTTTACTCCTTTTTTCATATCTGTAAAAATATTTACTCCAAATTTATTCAAGTCTCTGGGCAATAAATTCGAAGGTCCAATTATATTAATTTCTGCACCAAGCATAGATAGTAAATAAATGTTTGATCTTGCAACACGTGAATGTAATATATCTCCACAGATTGCAATTTTTAAACCTTCAATGGTTTTTTTTCTATTAATAATAGTTAGAGCATCCAAAAGTGCTTGAGTTGGATGTTCTCTTCTTCCATCGCCTGCATTTAAAACTGCACAGTTAACTTTTTGTGAAAGTAAATTGCAAGCACCAGAGTCTTGATGACGTATTACTATTATATCTGGATGCATAGCATTTAAAGTCATTGCTGTGTCAACTAATGTCTCACCTTTTTTAATTGCAGAGTTTGTTATATTCATTGACATAACATCTGCTCCCAATCTTTTACCTGCAAGCTCAAAAGAACTTTGTGTTCGTGTAGATGGTTCAAAAAATAAGTTTATTTGAGTTTTGCCTTTAAGTATGTCTATTTTTTTACTTTTACTTCTGTTTAGATCTATAAATTGTTTAGCTTCATCTAGTATTAATTTTGCATCAGAAATTTTAAGATCTTGAATACCCAGAAGATGTTTTTGAGAAATTTTAATAGCTTTTTTATTGTATGAGGCCATTAAAACTTACTCTATAGACACATCTGTATAGATAATCAAGTTTTATTTATTCAAATAATCCAATGCTCCTTGGAGTATAAAAGCAGCTGAATTCTTATCTATATTTTTAAGTTTTTTAGATACACTTATATCTAATTGACTGGAAAGATTAAAAGCCGCAACTGTTGATAGTCTTTCGTCCCAAAAAACAGCTGGTATGCTTATTTTATTCGATATCAAGCCCATCTTATCTTGAACAGATTGAGCTGATGGACCTTTTGATCCATCCATATTTAAAGGCAAACCAACAACCAAACCTTTAATATTATTTTCGGAAATTATTTTTATTATTTTATGTGTCAGTATTTCAATGTCTTCGAATAAAATAGTTTCATATGGAGTCGCTATTTTTCTATTATCATCACAAATAGATATACCAATTCTTTTAGAACCCATATCTACACCAATTAATCTTGATTTATTATCCAATAGTTGCTTTAATTCATCAATGGTGATCATATTGTAATTTTCATATATAGTGCTAATTTGTTTTTAATCTAAATATCATATGAGCATAGATCTTAAAACAGTAA
>MDTE01101753.1_pt1 | contig 21407 bp, 18 predicted proteins | sample 811231 | NCBI WGS metagenome assembly MDTE01 (sample SAMN05326651, study PRJNA326480) | marine metagenome | isolation source: seawater | place: Indian Ocean: Red Sea | collected 2010
ATGAGGCGGTGATCGTGCGCACGTCCGACCACGGCGAGCCGCTCGGCGCCCACGGCGGTCTGCACCAGAAGTGGTTCAACCTCTACGACGAGGCGACGCGCGTGCCGTTCTCGATCGCACGGATCGGTCAGCGTGCGACATCGGGGGCCAGCGTCGACGCGGCTCCGACCTCGCACGTCGACATCGTCCCGACGCTGCTGGCCGCCGCGGGAATCGACGAGGCGAAGGCAGCCGCGGTGTTGCGGTCGGACTTCTCCGAGGTGCACGACCTTCCAGGCACCGACCTCATGTCCGTCGTCGACGCCCCGGCAGTCGCCGACAAGGATCGCCGGGTCTATCTGTTGACCCGCGACAACATGCCGGAGGGAGACTCTGGCGCGTCTGCGCTCGCCCGCCAACTCGGTCGCGTCGAGAAGCAACCGGCACCGATGCGGATCCAGGTGCCCGCTCACGTGGCGGCCAACTTCGAGGGTCTCGTCGCCCGCGTCGACGACGACGTAGCCGGCGGCGACGGTCTTCTCTGGAAGATCGTGCGCAGTTTCGACGATCCAGCCACCTGGACGGAGCCGAGCCAGCGTCACCTCGCGGCTACCGGTCCCGCTGGGCCCGAGTACCGGACGGACGTGATCCCCGACCAGTGGGAGCTCTACGACCTCGACACCGATCCGGTAGAGGCCGACAACCGGTGGAACGACCCGGCTGCGGCCGCAGTGTTCGACCACCTCAGGGCGACGCTCGCCGTGGAGCGTCGGAGGGCAGTCCCGACACGTAACGAACCGTGGCAGTACGCCACCCGGAAACCATCAGGAGGTCCCGTGATTAAGGCCGCGCCACCGCCCGCCCGCCTGCTCCGCAAGGTCCTGAAGAAGGCTGGACTGCACCCCGACGATTCCGATGCGACCGAGTTCCATTTACCAGGTCGACGTGCGTTGATCGTCGCCACGAACGCCAGCCAGCTCGATGTCGGCAAGCCCACTGGGGTCTTCGCCAGCGAGATGACAGTGCCGTACTACGCATTTCTCGACGCGGGCATGGGCGTCGACGTCGCCAGCCCGGCCGGCGGAGTGATCCCCGTCGATCCGCAGTCGATCAGGCCGGCCATCCGAACCGACGACGACGACCGTTTCCTCGCCGACGACGACTTCAAGGCGAAGGTCGTGGACTCCCTCGCGGTCGGTGACCTCTGCATGGCCGACTACGACATCGTGTTCCTCGCCGGTGGGTGGGGGGCGGCGTTCGACTTTGGGTTCTCCGAAGAACTCGCCACCAAGATCACGGAGGCGCATGCCGCAGGCAACCTGATCGGCGGTGTATGCCACGGGCCGCTTGGTCTGATCAACGCAACCGCGCCCGACGGCCGGCCGCTGGTCGAGGGCCGCCGGGTGTCAGGCGTAACCGACAAGCAGGTGAGAGAGCTGGGCATCACAGCGACACCGCATCATCCAGAAACGGAGCTACGGGCGAAGGGAGCCCTCTTCGAGAGCCAGACGAAGCGCCGTGACCCGCTCGCCAACCATTGGGTGGTAGACGGAAATCTCGTCACCGGCCAGAACCAGAATGCTGCCCCGATGGTGGCGCGGGAGCTGATGACGCTGCTGGGAGACACGGTCGCGGCGTGATCCGGTCGTGCTCGCTTGCGAGCCTGCACTCGCCCTTTGCGTGCTCAATGGATGAGTACCTGGGCGCCGGTGAACAATTGGATTGGCGACGCCCTCGTCGTCACGAGCTGAACGGGGATCTGCGATGACGGAGTTCAACGGAAGAATCGGCCGGACGTTGAGCGACTCCGAACCCCACTTCTTCGAGCCACCCCACCCGGGAGAGGGCGCACCCAACGTGGTAATCGTTCTCCTCGACGACACGGGGTTTGCACAACTTGGCTGTTACGGGTCCGACATCGACACTCGCAACGTGGACGCTCTGGCAGCCGGCGGCCTGCAATTCACGAACTTTCACGTGACACCGTTGTGCTCGCCGACGCGGGCAGCGTTGCTGACCGGCCGGTCGCAGCACGCTGTCGGCCTGCGAGGCGTCTCCAACTGGCGGACTGGCTTCCCCCACCAGTTGGGCCATGTCTCCAACTCAGCGGGCACCATCGCCGAGGTGCTCCACGCGGAGGGGTATGCAACTTTCTGCACCGGCAAGTGGCATCTCGCTTCGACACAGGAGATCTCGGCAGCCGGCCCCTTCGACCAATGGCCGCTGGGACGAGGCTTTGACCGCTTCTACGGCTTCCTTGATGGCGAAACCGACCAATTCCATCCCGAACTGGTTCTCGACAACACCGTCGTAGATCCACCGAAGAGTCCGGAGGACGGCTACCACCTTTCCGAAGACCTGGTAACTCGCCTCCTCCAGATGATCAACGACAGCAAGGGCGTTCGGCCGGATCGGCCCTTCTTCGCCTACCTGCCATTCGGGGCCACCCACGCTCCCCATCAGGCTCCGCGGGAATACCTGGAGAAATACCGGGGCCGCTACGACGAGGGCTGGGATGTCGTGAGACAACGCTGGTACGAACGGCAGCTGGAGTCGGGTGTGATCCCGGATCATGCCGTCCTGGCGCCGAGAAACCCCGGCGTCGAGGCATGGGACGACCTGTCCGGGAATCAGCAGAGGTTGGCCTGCCGGCTCCAAGAAGCGTTCGCTGCGTTCCTCGACCACACCGACGATCAGATTGGGCGGCTTGTTGAGGGACTGCGGGCGATGGGCGAACTGGACAACACGATCCTGGTGTTGCTCGCAGACAATGGCGCGTCACAAGAAGGTGGGCCGACTGGGGTAATGCACGAGATGAAGTACTTCAACGGCATTGTCGAATCGCCCGACGAGGCCGTTCAGAGAATCGACGAAATCGGCGGTCCACACAGCCATACGAACTACCCATGGGGTTGGGCCCAGTGCGGCAACAGCCCGTTCCGCTGGTACAAGCAGAACACCCACGAGGGGGGCGTCCACGTACCCATGGTGATGCACTGGCCCGATGGCTTGGGCACAGGTCAGGCAGGCACCAAGCGCTCCCAGTTCGTCAATGTCTCCGACATCGCTCCGACGGTCTATGAGCTTCTTGGCATTACCGCTCCAGAGAGCTACCGAGGGATCGAGCAGATGCCGATAACCGGGCACTCCTTCAAATCGGTCCTCTACGACTCGGAGGCGCCGGCAACCAACACGCTCCAGTACTTCGAGAACTCCGGCAGCAGGGCACTGATCGCCGAGCGCGACGGAAGGTGGTGGAAGGCGGTCACCAAACACAATCCGGGTGACGACTTCGACTCCGAGCCGTGGGAGCTCTACGACCTCGCGGTCGACCCCTCAGAGTGCACCAACCTGGCGAATGTGGAACCCCTGAAGCTTGCCGAGTTGGTCGACCTGTGGTGGGAGGAGGCCGAAAGGCACGGTGTTCTGCCGCTGGATGACCGGACACTTGAACTGTTCACAGTGCATCTGAGCGACCATTCGCCTCATCGTCTCGACCGCCGCTACGCGTACCGTCCTCCGATGTCGCCGATCGCCGCTGGATCGTCGCCCGGACTCGGTGGTCGAGCCGCAGACATCACTGCACACATCAGTACCGCTCCGGGTGATGAAGGAGTCCTGTGGGCGACGGGGACCGAGAACTCGGGGGTCTCGATCTTTGTGCAAAATGGGCGGCTAGTTGTCGATTACAACTCCTTCGATGATCACACGATCGTCGAGTCAAGCGTCGAGGTGCCATCCGGTGACTGCACGCTAGGTGTCCACATGGAACGCGATAGCCGCACCACCGGCTGGGTTGAGGTGTCCATCGATGGCAAGGCCTGTGGGCGGGCCTCGATCCGCTCCTACATGCGGATGGTCTCCTCAGTCGGATCCAGCATTGGCTACGACCATGGCTCGGCCGTGTCTGGTCGATATCGGGCACCCTTCGCCTTCACCGGGACACTGCATGAGGTTGTGATCCAACTACCGCAGCGGCGAGCCCAGGGCTTCGATGCCACCTCGGCAACCGATGAGGTGGTCGCAAGGGCCAGATCACAGATGTCGCGTCAATGAACGAGGAACGCACTATCGACGCCGTCCCTGTCGCCCACACTCCTGCCGGGGGCTGGGCCATCTGGCCGCCACCTGTCCTGGTTGGCTGTTCCGAGCCAACTCCTGCAGACGCTCCCGACTTAGACGGCTACTGGCGCACGGTTGAGGTTCTAGTCGACGACCAGAGCCAACCGAATCACCCGGCATTGCAACATGTCCAGCGGGTCGAACAGCGGGGAGACAGGCTGGTTGTAACAGGCGGAGGCGTCATCCACGACATGCGATGCGATGGGACCTTGGAGCGGGGAGTCCACGACGTCGCCGAGTTCGATAAGGCCACCGAGATCCACGTTGTGGCCAGTTACGAGGACGGTGTGCACGTTCTGCGGCCGGAGGGATTGCCGATCGAGGTTCGGCGTCGACGAGAGGGCAGCCAAATGGTTTGGGACTACGTCGGTTTCACGGCACGTCTCGAATTTCTCGCCCCCTCCCGGACGGACCCTGCCGACGTCGCTGGACTGATGAGGGACTAGGTCCGAATCCATGAGATGCCCCACCGATCCTGGTGGCTTGGCTACCCAGTGAGCGAGGTGTGGTCCTCAACCGGAGAGAAGAGAAGTGCGGCCACCACATCGCGCATGGCGTCCTTCCCATCGCCGAATAGCAGCAAGGTGTCATCTTGTCTCCGACCGTCAGCGGTGGAAGGTCCGGGCCCGGTCACCGACACGTGTTGGTCCCACTCGTTCATCAGGATCCCGGTCGGGAGGACCTCAAGCCCGCTCAGGCTCACTTGATCGAACGGCTCTCTACGGAGTCGCTCCTCGCCGACGCCGACGGGCTAAGACGCGGCGCCGTTCAGGAAGTGGTCGACGGCGAGGCGGGAGATGTCCTTGAGTTCGACGGTAGGTCCGGGGAGCCATCGCTGGATGAGGAGGCCGTTGATGCCGGCGGCGAAAAGTTGGGCGAGTTCGTCGACTGTGCGATCGGGGCGGAGTTCGCCGCGGCAGAGGCCCAGGGTCAACGCAGCTCGGATCTCGTTGTCGACGGGGTCGGATGTCGGGACGAGATCGGTGGGATCGGCGGCCGCGGGGGAGAGGACCTCGCGGAAGGCGGCACGGGCGAAGGGCTCAAATTCGCGCATGATGGTCATGTCGGCGTCGACGAGGGCGATGAGTTGGTCGCGGATCGAGGCGTCGTCATCGACTGGCCTACGTGCAGCGGTGACACGAGAGGCCCAGGAAGCGATCACCTCGCGGAAGAGGTCTTGCTTGGAATCGAAGTAGTTGTAGACAGTGCCCTTGGCGAGACCAGCGGCGAGAGAGATGTCGTCTATGCGGGCTCCGTGCAGACCGTGGGTGGCGAACGCGTCGGCCGCGGCGTCAAGGAGTCGCCGCCTGTGGGTGGTCTTCGTCGCTTCACTAACGCGGGGCACCCTGATATTATGGGTATAGACCCATAATCAGTCAACGATCCGATAATTGCATGACAAGCCCGACCTACCAACTGCACCACGCCTGCATATACGAGAAGAACCCGCGCGACGCTATGTGGACCTGGCTTCGCTGGTACCACGGCATCCCCGCCTACTACTGGGAGGGGTACGCCGATATGCACCAGACGAGCGAGGGAGGTGTCGACTACACCTTCCTTGCCTGTGGCGGTCCCTTCCAGATGCAGCTCGAGGCCGGGCCCTACCAGTTCGAATACGAGCGGCAGTGGTTCGCCGAGCACGACTCGGGTATCAATCACATCTGCTGGATCGTGCCCGACGCTCTTGCCACCGTGGACCATCTCCAGCAGGCCGGTGCCACCGTGGCCATGCCATACGAGGAGTTTGGCGGCACCTACAACGGGTTCGTGGCGATCGATCTCGAGGGGCGCTGGATCGAGATCATGGAGTACGTCGGCGGGTTCAAGACCCCCGACGTCGAGTTCCATCCAGTTGGCCATGTCGGCCTGCAGACCCTGGGTCATGTGCAGTTGTGCCGTGATCTCGACGATCAGGTCGAGTGGTACTCCCGGGTTCTGGGGCAGCGAGTGATCCTTGACTCCCGATCTAGCAACGACGGCCTCGTCTATCTGGCCGACGACACCTATGGCGTAAGGGAGTGCGTGACCGTGCTCGCGACCCCGGCCACCGAGGCCGAACGGGCGCTGGTAGAGCAACATGGTCCGTGTATCTCGACGATCCTCTATCAGGCCGCTGACGTCGAGCAGGCGTGGCGGGATGCCCTAGCTGCCGGGTTCAGCGAGGTCAGCGCCCCAGCCCATGATGACCGCATCGGATGCCGTACCGGGTATGTCCGTGAGCCAAGCGGCAATTTGGTACAGATCCGCGAGCGGTTGGCCGCGTGATCCGCGGGATCCACCACGCCGCCCTCGTGGTCGACGACCTCGATGTTGCGGTCGCCTTCTACGGCGCACTTCTCGGCATGGAGATTGTCGAACGCGACACCTGGCGCCCTCCAAGCCCGGAGATTGACGGTGCCGTCGGACTTGAGGGATCTTCGGCCGACGGGGTAATGCTGCGCGGGTTGAACTCGTACCTTGAGTTGTGGGTGTACCACGCTCCCGAGAAGTACGGACCCGACCCCGGCACCCTCGGCGCACACGAGCGCGGGCTGCGTCATCTGGCCATTGAGGTCGACGATGTCCCCACCGCGCTGGCCCGGGTCATCGAACTGGGGGGCACGACCACCGGCGAGCCTCTAGAACTCGATGATGCCGGTGCCGCCGCGGTCTACTGCCGCGATCCGTTCGGCACCATCCTCGAACTCATGTCGGCCGGTTCAAGCCTGGCTTCGTTAGCCGACCTGTGACCCCCGCTCCCACGGTGTCGCGGGCCCGGGCGGTCCTGCCGTACCAGATCGTGATGGCGATCACGATGGGGGCGATCGGTGGAATCATCGCCGTGCTCGGTGAGTTGCGGGACGAACTCGGGTTCGCCGACTCCGAGATCGGCATCATCGTCACTGCCGGATTCTTTGCATCGTTCTTGGCCCAGATCGCACTTTCCCCATTTGCCGACCGCGGTTACGGCCGCCAGATGGCGATCGCCGGGACGGTATTGAGTATTGGTGGACTTCTTCTAATGGTGGTAGCCGACACCCTGGCCGTGTGGACGCTGGCCCGTGGGGTGCTCGGGTTCGCCGGCGGCATGCTGATGCCGGGCATCCGCCGAGCCGTGACGGTGCTCGATCCGGAGCGGTCCGGCGAAAACCTGGGTCGCCTCGCCATCGGCTAGATCGGCGGGTTTGCGGGGGGGCCGGTGGCGGCGGCCGCCCTCGTTGAGGCGGGTGACCTGCGGTTGCCGTTTCTTGTCTTCGCTGTGGTCGTCGCCCTCTTCGTACCTTTTGTGGTGCGTCTTCCCTCCGACAAGGGACGCAAGACAGAACGCACCGTCAACTCGTTGGGACTCCTGCGGATCCGCAGACTCCAGGGCGCGCTGATCCTTATCTTCGGCTATTTCCTGTTGATCGGCGCGTACGAGTCAGTCGTGGCGCTGATGTTCAAGGATCGGGGCAGCGGTGCCTTCGAGACCGGTGTGGCTCTCACCCTTTTCGCTGTACCGCTCTTGGCCGTGAGCACCCATGCCGGAAAGGTCGCGGACCGATCGAGTGGGGTGACCGTCGCCACTGTTGGCATGGGAATCAGCGCCGGCTTAAGCGCGCTGTGCGGCATCGTTCCCGGCGTCTGGTCGCTGGCTGCCGTGATGGTGGCGTCCGGAGTCTCCGATGGGTACGGGTTTATAGGCGGTCAGGTCGCGATCTCCCGATCGGTCCCAGAGGAGCGGCAGGCCGCGGCACTTGGTCTTATGGGAGCGGTCCAGGTCGCGGGCGCGGGCGCCTGGGCCTACCCAGCCGCCATCCTCTACGAAACTGGTGGCGCGAGCCGGGTGTGGTTCACGACGTCTGCGATGAGCCTGTTTCTGCTCGCTCTTGGCTGGTGGCGGATCCGGGGGACGCAGCCCATGCCCCGTTAGCCCTCGGCTGTGTCGAACAGCTTCTTAGGGTCACCCATGTCGTGGTAGCCGAGGTAGCCGCCCCCAATCGAGGAAGCGTCGTAGAAGGCGTACCCGAGTAGTTCCCGGGCCCGGTCAGGAAGTGTCGCGGCTGCTGCTACCGGAACGTTGGTGTAGCTGTTTTCGACTGGTCGCAGCCACCCCGCACAGATGCCGGTCGAGAGTGCCCGTCTGCAACGGTCAGCCGTGGTGTTGGCCCCGCCCGCATGCAGGACGTCGCCGCGGAAGAACAGGGCTGCGCCGGCGGAGAGCTCGCACGCCACCGTTTCGGCCTCGGTCGGGACCCGTTCGGGGTCGTCCCATCGGTGGCTCCCCGGCGCCACCTGCGTGCCGCCCATGTCGGCGGTGATGTCTACGAGGGCGGCGATGGTGTTGACCATTAGGGGCGCCGGGGCGTTTGCGTGGATCCAGGCGTCGTCGTCGCGATGCCAGGGCTGTGCCGATTCGCCGGGGCCGATGTCGATGACCTCGCCGTTGTTGAGGATCACGGTGGGGCTGATCGGACCGACAATCGCCATCGCGTAGCCGAACAGGCGGTCGTCGGTGAGGATCTCGACGAAGGTGGGGGCCTTCACCGCGAGGCCTTGGAGCCGGCGTGTGCGGTGGCCTAGGAACTCGTCGCTTGCCGCCGATCCCGAGTCGGTGCCCATGTGAGCGGCCAGAAGCGGATCAAGTTCGGCGTTTAAGCGGTCGACGAGGTCGGCATGCAACCAGCCCTCGACGATTAGGCCGCCGTCTCGATCACTGACCTCGAGCATGTCGTCAACCGTGCAGTCGGCTGGTAGATGGGTGAGCGAAGGCATCGATCAGTCCTTTGGGGCATCGGGGCCGAGTCCGAGTCCGACGTGATATGTGCGGTGGGGGTGAACGGCGGTCATCGGGTCCTCGCCGTCGCGCCAGTAACCCAGGGCGGTGCATCCGCGCTGGTAGCCGAGCAGGCGGATGAGGTCGTCGGGCATCGTCCGGGCCAGTTCCGGCGGGCAGTTGAGGTACTGGTTCTCGCCTTGGCGGAGCCAGCCCCGCTGATAGGCGATGCTGACTGCCACCCGGTTGGTGTCGGCTCGGTTGGCGCCGGCGCCGTGGTAGCAACTCCCGAGCACCACGATCGCCGATCCGGCTGGCGCAGTGGCGGCCACGGTTTGGTCCTGTGTGAGGTCGAGCCCGTCGGCCCACCGGTGGCTGCCGGGTACGACGCGGGTCGCGCCGTTGCGTTCGGTGAAGTCCTGCATGGTCCACAACACGTTGACCTCCACCTCGAAGCCGGCCGGCCATGGGAACTCGCCGTATGTCCACTGGTCGCGGTGGACGGGCTGCGCAGTCTGACCGGGCAGGAGATCGGAGGTGACCGCTGTGCAGAGGTGGAAGCGGTGCCCTGGGTCACCAAGGTGGTGCTCGGCGACGGCGAGGATGACCGGGTGCAGGATCATCGGCCAGCTGGAGGGAGAGCGGGCGGGCACGGCGCCGGTGCGACGGGTGCGGTCCCCTGAGAGTTCGTCGGCTCCGGTGACGGTCGCCTCCATGTGGGGGGCCAGTTCGCCGAGTACGGCGGTGATGGTGGCCTCGTCGACGAGGCGTTCGATCACGACGCATCCAGCTTGGTCGAGCGCGTCGATCACCGCGCTCGCCGGAGCGTCCTCCGGTAGGCGGGGGAGTTCGACGGTGGGCGTAGTGGGGGAGGTCATCGTCGGAGTCCGCTGATGAACAGCCGCTCGACGAGGTTGACCACGTCGTCGAGATCGAGTTCGCTGTCGTCGGCGAGCGCCTCCTGTTCGATGCCGCTGAGGGTGGTGAGGAAGAGCCGGGCCAATGTCCTCGGGGCGTGGACGTTGGCCAGTAGGCCGGACGCCTGGCCAGCCGCGATCACCCCGGTCAGCAGATTGACCCCGGGTGCAATGGCAGCGGCCACGGCCTCGTCGTGGCTGGACGCGAGACCGGGTACCTGGTTGATAACCACCCGGGCGAGGGCCGGGTCCTTGCGGGCGATCTCGACGTCGAGGCGGGCGATCTCACGGAGCTCGGCTTCTGCACCCTCGCCGGGGTTTGGTACGAAGCCTGCTACAAGTTGGCCGCACCAGTCCTCGACGATTGTGAAGAACAGCGCCTCTTTGGTGGCGAAGTAGTTGTAGATAGTGCCCTTGGCGTGGCCCGCAGCCAGCGAGATCTCGTCGAACCGGGCCCCGGCGAGGCCCCGCTCGGCGAACTCGGTCTTCGCCGCGTCGATGAAGCGGGACCGGGTGGCGCCACGTTCGCTTGTGGTGATCCGGGGCATCGGCCTATTATGGGGAAATCCCCAGAAAAGTCAAGGAGCGCATGATGGGCGACACCGCCGACCTCGAAACGATGCTGGAGGATGCCGACTTCCTCGAGCACTGCTATCGCAACGTCCTGGTCGAGCTCGGCTTCACCGCTGAGCACGCTGCCGTCGTCGCCTCCTGTGTGAGCGACGGCGACCGCAACGGCAAGCTCACCCAGGGCATTGGAGTGTTCGAGATCCCGGTTCTGCTCGCCCGCACCGGCACGATGGACGTCACAGCGGAGCCGAAGGTCGTTGACGAGGGACCAACATGGCTGGTGATCGACGCTCGCCGGTCGTCGGGGCAATGGGCCGTCTCGATGGCGATGGAAGCCGCGATCGCCAAGGCCCGAGAGCACGCCATTGCGATCGGATTCGTTCGCGACTTCAACGATGCGGGCGCGTTCGGTACATACGTGCGCATGGCCGCCCGGGAGGGGATGATGGCCATCGCCACGAATAACTCCCTTCCCCTGGTCTCCCCCTGGGGTGGGATGGAGAACGTGCTGTCGGGAGCACCGTTCGCTGCGGCGACACCGGGCGGGGATCATCCCCCGATCGTTAGCGACATCCAGGCCATAGAGGTCCACGACGGTGACCTCAGCGAGGCCTACTTTCAGGGGCGGCGGCTGGCCGGGCCCTATCTAGTTGACCCCGAAAGCGGCGAACTGACCGACGACCCGGCCCCGTACTTCCAGCGAATGGAGGACTACGGGCGCATTTCGGATTGTCTCGCCCCGACCGTGTTCGGCACTCCCCGCCTCTACGCCTTCAACCTTTTTACCGAGATGCTGGCCGGTGTGATCAATCCCGGTGCCCGGCTATCGCCCGAGATTGCGGGGCCGCCGTCCTACTGGCTCAAGCCTCGCCACGAGGCCCTCACCGGTGGTGCGTGCGTCGTCGTGATCGATCCGTCGCATTGGATGCCGGTCGGGGAGGCGGGGCGCCGCTCAGATCGCCTGGTCGAGTCAGTGAAGGGCGCGCGTCGACGCCCCGGCGTCGACGAGATCTTTCTCCCGGGAGAGCGTGGCTGGCATTCGATGGAGGTGGGCGCGCCTGTAAGGATCCTGCCCGCCCACTGGGAATCGTTCGTACAGATCGTCGAGAGCGTCGGGCTCTCGATCGACGGACTGCGGACCGACTACTCCGCGGGCCGTAGGTAGATCTTCCCGCAGTTCTTGGTCAGGCCGACCTCGAACGCCTCCTGGGCCTGTGACATCGGGAACGAGTGGGTGTTGAGCACGTCGATTTGTCTCTGCACCTCGGGATCCCCCATCATGCGAAGCAGGCCGTCCCGGTCGCGGAAGCGCACGTCGTGGCCGCCCGACCAGGACAGGTGGCGGTCCATGATGTCGTTGAGGATCGACACCCCGTAGCGCCCGCTGCCGAGGAACCCCTGGGAGTGGAGATGGCCGTACCGGCGGAGCCCGGCGAGGCACCGGTCGAGGTAGTAGGGCGCCCCTGAGCACTCAATAGCGACGTCTGCCCCGCGACGATCACTGGCTAGGGCGTGGACCTGCATCAGCCAGCTGGGATGGTCGGGGTCGATGATGTGCTCGACGCCGAGTTCCCGGCAGAGGTCCATGCGGTATTCGTTGCGGCCGAGGACGATCACGGTGGCTTTGCGGTAAAGGGCGTTCACGATGGCGCCCATGCCGATGAAGCCGATACCCGCCACGATCACGACGTCGCCGGCTCGGACGGCGGCCTCCTCATTGGCGGTGTAGGTGCAGCCGAGCGTGCAATTGCCCGCCGCCGCGTGTTCGAACGACATCCCGTCGGGGAGCTTCACGACCATGTGCTCGGGCGCTAGGCGGTATCTCGCCATGGCGAAGCCACCTGAGGCTGAGTCGTTGGCCTTTTCGATCCCCAAGAGTCCGGCGATGACGTCCTGGGGAGCCATGCCGTCGTCGTAGCCCTCATAGGGGATGCCAAGGCAGTGGGTGGGTGAAAGACCGGTGGTGCACACGAAGCATTCCTGGCAACTGTTGCCCTGGAAGACGATTACCCGGTCGCCCACCTCGAACCGGGATCCCGGTCGTGTCTCGACGATGGTCCCGACCCCTTCGTGGCCGAGATGATCTGGGCTGTCGTGCCACTCGAACTGGTGGTCGCGGAAGATCCGGACCTCGTTGCAGATGGGGGCGATGGCGATCTCAACTACAACGAAGCCTTCGACGACGTTTGGGTAGGGCTTGTCGATGGTCCGGGCCACCCCGGGCTCGGGAATGGTGAGGACCGTGTTGGTGCGTTCGGACATGTCGACTCCCCTGAATCTCAGCCACTGACTAATGTGACCACGGACCCATAATACTCTCGTAATCCGGCTGTCTAGAAAGGAACGTCATGCGAGCAGCAGTCTTCGACGCCCCCGGTCTCCCGCTCCGCCTCACCGAGGTCGCGTCGCCGTCTGCCGGTGCCGGCGAAGCGATCCTGCGGGTGCACAGTGTCGGGATCTGTGGCTCCGACATCCACGCGACCGAGGAGACCGGGATCGCTCGTCGGGGCGGAATCCTCGGCCACGAGGTCGCCGGGGAGATCGTCGAGCTCGGCCCAGCACCGCACGGTGAATGGTCGGTGGGCGACCGGGTGTTCGTGATCTCCCAGCTCAGTTGCGGCACTTGCCCAGCTTGTGTCGAGAGGGATAACCACCGCTGCCGCGACCTCGCCTTCTTCGGGGCCCTCGGTGACGACCAACCCGACGGCGCCTACGCCGAACTCCTACGGGTTCGCACCCCCGACCTCCTGCCGGTCCCCGACGCGATCCCACTTGACGTCGCCGCGCTGGTCGAACCGCTCGCCACCGGCCTAATGCTCGTCCGTGACGCCCAGATCGGCATCGGTGACACGGTGGCCGTGCTCGGTGCCGGGCCGATCGGGCTCACGACCGCCCGGTGGGCTCGCTTCCGCGGCGCCCGCCGCGTCATCGTGAGCGAGTTCGTCACCCACCGGCTGGCTCTCGCTGAACGCATGGGCGCCACCGACATCGTCGATGCCGGCGCCGTCGACTCGGTCAAGGACGAGGTCGAACGGCTCCTCGGCGCGGCCCCCGACATCGTTATTGAATGCGTCGGCCGGCCCGGCGTATTCAACCAGGCTGTCGATCTGGTGCGTCACGGCGGCACCGTCATCGCTGGCGGCGTGTGCATGGCCCCCGACCCGATCGACCATGTTCTCGCCTACACGAAGGAGCCGACGGTGCGGTTTCCGGCCACCTACACGCGGTCCGAGAACGAGTTCGTCATGGAGATGATCGAACAGGGCCGGATCGATCCGACCCCGCTGATCTCCCACACCATCCCCCTTGACGAGTTGCCCGAGGCGTTCGAGGCGCTACGACGGCCGACCGACCAGTGCAAGGTAGTGGTCAACCCGTGACCCGCTTTCGGTTTGATCACGTCGGGCTGCTCACTCCTGACATGGACCACGCCCTCGCCACGTACCGAGCTATCGGGTGCTCGCTTGAGGAGCGGCACTTTCGGCGCGGCGACCATTCCGTGGCCTTCCTCGGTGCTGGCACCGACGTGATCCTTGAGGTCCAGTCACCGCCGTTCCTCCCCGAGTCCGAGGAGTACCTGGCGCGGCAGGGGTTCGGCATCGAGCGCATCGCCTTCGTCGTCGACAACGTGGCAGACGCCTACGCCGACTTGATCGGGGCCGGCCTCGGGTCGGCTTGGGAACCCACACCCTTCTATGTCGATGGGGTCGAAATCGCGATCGCAGCTGGAGTTTGGTCGCCCGAGGGGCTGATGATCGACATCGTGCAGCACGTGAACGTCGCCGTGCCCCGGCCCACCCGCACCGGCCGGGAGGATCTGGCCCTTCACCACGCCTGCTGTCTCACCCCCGACCTCGCCGTGGCCGAGGCCTTCTGGACTACCCACTTCGGTCTCACCAAGACCTACGATTTCACCGCACCCCACCCCCAAGGTGGCACCAGGGGGTTCGTCATGATGAGCGACTCGGACTTCGACGAGGAGAGCCACGAGTTCAGCCTCGAGATCATTGGCGGCGAGTTCGACAGCATCGACGGGCCGGTATTCGCCCGTCGCGGTGCCTGTTTCGACCACCTGTGTTTCACCACCAGCGACGTACCCGGTGTGTGGGGGCGGGCGGTCGACGCGGGCGTCGAACCGCTCTGCGAACCGGCTTACTACCCCGAGTACGACAGCACCATCGCGTGGCTCTACGACGCCGACGGCACCCACGTCGAGTTGATGACTCCGATTCCCGAGGGCCTCATGGCAGATGCCATCGCCACCGGGCTCTGCTCGAACCACTGGGTCGATGACTGGCAGCGCAACGCAGTCGTGTTGCCCCGGTCGGGCGGTGTGCCGGTGAAGGTGTCCAGATGACCGTTGACAGGGGGACTGCAGAAGGCCAGTGGTCTACGTGGCTCGAGAGCCTCTCGTGTGAGAAGCAGACCGTTGACCCCAGCAAGCTCGAGATCTGGGGCTACACAGGACGGCCGAGTTACGGACCAGGCGAGACAATCCAACTCCATGTGAGTACCACGGCAGCGACCTGGGGGTTCCAGATCTGGCGTGACGGAGCCGACTTCGAAATGGTGCACGAACAGTCCGGTTTCGTCGGCGAGTTACACCCGGTCGGCGATGACGTAGTGGCAACCGGTTGCGGCTGGCCCGTTGGGGCTACGGTCGACATACCGTCGGACTGGTGTACCGGGGGCCACATCGTCGTGTTCACCGGCGAGCGCGATGGCCAGACTGTGAGTCAGGACGGCTTTTTCGTCCTTAGAGCCGAGGCTCCTGGCCAAAAGTCCAAGTTGGCGCTCATCGTCGCTACCTACTCCTGGCAGGAATACAACGACTGGGGCGGCGGCTGCGGCTACTTCTCAGAAGACTTCCCTGACCAATCGGACGATCCACTCCTCGTACGAGAGCAGAGCTTCAAACCAAGGCTCAGCTTTCATCGGCCGTGGTCACGCGGAATGGTCCGGTGCCCTGTCGGCGCTCCCCGACTCGCCCAACCTCCCCTCGCAGTCGGAGCGGCGGTCGGTGTCCCAGCAGCGGACTGGTCGATAAGTAACGGCTATTCCGTGTGGACCATTGCCAGTGGTTGGGCCCGTTACGACGGCCTCACAGCACGATGGCTCGAGTCGAACAACTACTCACCAGAACTGTTGTCACAATGGGACCTTGACCACAATCCAAAGGTCCTTGATGGTTACGACGTCGTAGTCACCACCGGCCACGACGAATACTGGACGGCGGCCGGCAGGACGGTACTTGACTCGTTCATCGAGCGCGGCGGCAGGTACGCGCGACTTGCCGGCAACATCGTCTGGCAGGTGAGGATGGAGGATGACCTAGGTACTCAGGTCTGCCACAAGTACGCATCACATGCCGATCCTGAGCGCCACAACCCGGATACCGATGTCAGGACCGGCGCCTTCGAGGCTCACTACATCAACAACCCACCGGTCACGACCTACGGGGCTAATGGATTAAGGGGTGTCTACTCGCGGATGGCCGGCTTGTCGCCGAGAGGTGTCGGAGGGTTCATCGTCTACAGGCAGAACCATTGGGCCTTCGAAGGCGCAGACCTTTACTACGGTGACGTGCTCGGCGGCTCGGTCCCACTTGTCGGGTTTGAGACGGACGGGATCAGCTACACCTTCCGGCAGGGTCTTCCATTCCCGGTGGGCGACGATGGTGCGCCTGACGACATCGAGATCCTCGCTATCACGCCGGTGACACTTGAAGAAGAGGACCATGGCCACGCGGGCAACCTTGTGAGTATCGGAGACGGCGATCTGGCCTTCGCAGCGGAAGCGTTGTTCGGGTCAGACACGGCCCAACATCGCGATCAATTGCGATACGGAAGCGCCGTGATCACGAGTATGCGCAAAGGCGACGGCGAGGTGTTCTGCGGCGGAACGACGGAGTGGTGCCATGCACTTGCAACGGGAGAATCCCAGGTCGAGACGATCACGCACAACGTCCTGCAGAGATTCCTCGGAGGGGAGCACGCGTCATAAAACCCCCGCCAACCGGGAGGGTCAGTCGTTCATGCCCAGATAACTGGCGTCGAGCAGCGCCCTATCAGCCAGAAGTTCGTCAGCGGGGCCGCTCATAACGAGGTCCCCATGGTTGAGGACGTATCCCCTGTCCGCAACTTCCAGCGCGAGATCGACATGCTGTTCAACAAGAAGAACGCCGGCATTGGTCTCGTCTGCGATTCTTCGCACGACGGGCATCAACTCCTGGTAGATCACTGGAGCGAGTCCGAGGCTCATCTCATCGACCAGCAGCAGACGCGGTTTGGCCACGATGGCCCTTCCAAGAGCAAGCATCTGCTGCTCTCCGCCACTCAGTAGCCCGGCTCGTCGGCTCATCAGATCGCCGAGAGCCGGGAAGTACTCGACCGCACGGTCGAACTCGACCTTCCCCGCTGTCTGAGCGAGCTCGAGGTTCTCCCGAACAGTCAACTGGAACAGAATCCCGCGATTCTCCGGGACATGGCTCACACCCCAACGCGCGACCTTGTAGGCCTGTCGAAGTTTTGGGATTGGTCTGTCGACAACAGTGACAGAGCCTTGGATCACCTCTCCCATCCCAGACACGGTCATCAGTGTCGTTGTCTTCCCTGCTCCATTCGGTCCGAGCAGCGCAACCACTTCGCCAGCGTCGACGGTCAGACTCAAATCTCGCACGACCGCCACACCGTCGTAGCCGGTATGAAGCCCGTCGATCGTCAGCAATCGCTCAGCCATTGGATGAATCCACGCTGTGGCCGAGGTAAGCAGCGATGACGTCGGGATTGCCACGTATCTCCTCCGGTGTACCTGAGGTGACGAGCTCACCGAACACCAACATATGGATTCGATCGCAGACGTTCAGCACCAGCCCCATGTCGTGGTCGATGAGCAACATGGTGTAGCCCTTGCCGACAAGTTCCCGGAGTTGCTGCCCGAACCACGCAGTTTCCGTCTTGTCGAGACCGGCAGCCGGCTCGTCCAGGAGCAGGATCTTCGTCGAGGACGCAACCAGCGCCCGACCGACACCCACAAGCTTGCGTTGGCCTTGCGAGAGTTCGACCGGTTGGCGATTTGCGAGCTCGGTGAGTCCGAGGAGCGCGAGGGTCTCCTCGACACGGTCTTCACGTTCCGTCGGACGGAAGAAGTCGCGGACCGCACCTCTGACTGTGAGCAGGCGACTTGCGACGTCGAGGTTCGAACGTACTGAGATGTCGTCAAAGAGTTCCAGTGTCTGCCATGTCCGCGACAGACCGGCGTGCGCTAGCAGATGGGCGGGTCGACCGAACACCTCCGTGCCATCGATCTGCACTGAGCCCGAACTGTTGTCTGGCAAGAATCCGGTTACTGCGTCGACGAACGTCGTCTTGCCTGCGCCGTTCGGTCCGATGAGACCGGTCAACTCTCCACGGTTGCAATCGAGGGTGACGTTGTTCACTGCTGTCAGGCCGCCGAAGCGGACAGTTAGTCCTTCGGTGTAGAGGACGGTGTCGCTCATCGCTCCGCAACTCCAACAGCAGCCAGGGGATCAAGCGGGCCCAGCCCGCGCCGTGCTCGCCACCAGTTCACTACCTTGTGGAACTGCTTTCGCTGAAACCCGTCAATGCCCTCGTTGTTGTAAACGGCTGTCGCGATCAGGAAGAACCCAGCGACGTATGCCGAGTAGGAACCCATATCGATGAGCCATTCGCTGCTCGCCACGATGCCAATGCCCCCGGTGAACAGGGTCCCCGCTGTGATCGCTCCACCGACCGTAGAGATCCCACCCAGATAGGCGAACGCGAGAGCACCTAGGGAAGCGAAGATTCCGAACTGCGATCCGCTGTAGGTTCCGAGTTTGTAGGCCGTCAGCACTCCTCCAAGCGCTGCGAAAAAGCTCCCTATGCCGAAGGCCGCGAGTTTTATCGCTGCGACGTTCACTCCTGCCGCAGCGGCTGCGCGTTCGTTCGCCCTCACCGCCAGCATCTGTTCACCGAGCCTTGATCGACGTAGCCGCATGACAGCGACACACGACGCCACGGTCAAGACGAGCACAAACACCCCGAATCCGCCCGTGGGGATCTTTCCGTCACTGAAGATGAAATTGCTGTTCGGTCCGAACTCGATGCCAAAGATCTCGGGAGGATCGCTGTGCTTCATCGTCCGATCGAGCCCGAACCAGCCGGCTCGTTTGAAGAAGATCTCCTCGATCGCGAGCCCGCTCGCCAAGCTGATCACGGCCAGGCTGGCACCACGCGTTCGGAGCGACGGTAGAGCCACGACGAGACCAAACCCGATGCCGCAGGCGACCGCCAGTGGCATGGCAATCAGCATCGGCATTCCCGCAGCGGTGCCGAACGAGCCGACCGCGAACGCTCCGATTCCGGCCAACGCCATCTGCATCAGAGAGATCTGGCCCAGGTAGCCCGTCACAACAACGAACGAGAGCGCCAGGATCACGCCGACCATTGAGTTCACCATCGCACCCCGGTACTGGAACGGGGCGAACACCGATACGAGGAGGGCCAAAGTGACGAGTAACGAATATGCGACTAAACGCCAACGGGTGATGAGCGGGGCGAACGCGGCGGGAAGGCGTCCAAGGAGCACGGCGCCCCGTGATGGCAGAGCCTCGCCTCTGACAACCATCACCAGCGCAACCGCGACAAACGGCAACGCCCGTCTAATCCCGATGTCGGGCAACCAGGCCATCTCGAACTCAATACGAAAGAGCTGCTGATCGATGATGCCGAGCGCCATACCGGTCGCGGCGGCGATCACGAACGATGACATCTTGCCGAGTAGCGCCGCGGCTAACGACGAGATGAGCAGAACGGTGAACAAGTTCGGGGTCACCCCTGTGACAGGGGCAACGAGGATGCCCATCGCACCGGCGAGCACCGTGGAGAGCACCCAACTGATACCGGCCTGGTAGTCGGCGTTAAAGCCAAGCAGGGTGGTGAACCGTTCGTTCTCGGCTGAGGCTCGCGTCGCAATGCCGAAGCGGGTGTATCGGAATAGCAGCCAAAGAGCGAGGGTCAGAAGGGCAACCGTGCCGAGCAGCCAGAATCGGTCTTGGTTGACCCGGACACCGAGGAAGTCCACCGGTCCGTTCGGGAAGATGGGATCAGCGCTTTTAGCTCTGGCTCCGAATCGCAGCACAACCGCGGCCTGGAAAAACAGCATGATTCCGACCGAAGCGACGACCTTCGCCAGCACTGGCGCGTAGCGCAAAGGTCGAAAGATCGCATAGTGAGAAATGAGACCGAGAAATGCAGCCGTGAGCAAGCCAATTACGGCCGCCCACCCCTTTGCCATTGGCCCACCTGTTCCGATCATTGTCGGAATATCGAGAATCTCGACACCGAAGATGCCCTCGATCGGCGCGAGTGGATTGGGAATCGGTGGGACCGGATAGTCGCCGGTGTCAGTCAGCGAGACATAGATGTAGGTGATATAGGTCGCTATGGCGCCGTGGCCGAAGTTGATGACACCGGAGGCCCGATATGCGACGACCAGACCGAGAGCTATGGCCGCGATTATCGCTCCGGTCCCTAGACCGAACAGAGCCGGTTGGAAGAACACCGGCGAGTCGACGAGAGCACCGAAAACCCATAAGGCCCCGACTACCAGAAGGCAGACCAGGGCAATTCGTTCTGCAAACGGGCGGTCGCGCACAGCGATGTCAGCGACCGGAGCCACAGGTGCCGGCGAACCAGGTTCGCCGGCACCTGGTGGTCACGGTCAAATCATCCGAGCAGGAAGTCCAAGTCGGTGAAGTCCAGCAGGACGAACGGGTCCGGAGCCGTGAACTCGCCATCGACGATTGTCACTATCAGCGGCGCTTGGTTGCACGCCCCAGCCCATGCTCCAGGACCAGGACACGAAATCGTGTCCGGCATGCCGAGTATGTCGCTGCTCGCATGGGTGCCGAGGGCGGCGAGCGCGCTCTCACGCGTTGCATCGGCGCCGCCGGCCACAGCTAGTACTTCGCGTGCGAACATGACACTGCCGAGGGCCCAACCGGCTAGACCGGCAGTCTGAACGTTCGCGCCACCGTAGGTGTCGAGGATGCGGTTGATTTCTTCGACATCGACACCGTCGACCGTCGGGGCAGTCGAGACGACCGGTCCCGCCCAGCCATCGAGCGCCCCACTCGCCGCAACGTCCTGGCTCATGCACAGATCGTTGGCGAACGTGTGGCCCTCATACCCAACAGTCTCCACGGCCTGCGCTGCTGCGATGCACTGGGCACCATCGACGAGTACGAAGAGCCACCCTTCGGAACTCGTGTCAGCCGCCGATACCGGGCCCGTGAGATCGGGCTCGAATCCGAGCTTCACCCACTCGGTGACCGAAATGCCGTTTGCACTCGCGATGGCGTCGAGAACAGGTATGAACGGCTCGATTGCCGGGTCGTCCGCAATGAAACCGCTCGCCGTGGTGACACCACGATTCTCGGCGGCGTAGACCCAGAACACCTGCGCCAGGCCGGGAAGCCCCGGGTCGATGGTGAACACGCCAGGCATGAAGTAGTCGATGAAGTCGTTGCCTAGCGTCAATGTCGCCAGACCAGCGCCGGACAGGACCTCGTTTGCTGCAGCGGAGTTAGCGAGGAACCCTGCGGTGATAACGAGGTTGACGCTGTCGTCGTTGACGAACTGCTGCGCACAGGCAACATGGTCTTCTGGGGCATCGCCTGCGCCGCAAACGTCCAGCTCGACAGGGTGGCCGTCGATACCCGTTAGCTCAGCGTTGAAATAGTCAACGAACGCCTGTGAAACCGCCCGTACCTCGGGGAACGCGAACAACTCTTCATCCTGCGCGATGAGGCCGATCTTGACCGGCGACATCGACTGGTCTGCCTGACCAGAGGCGTCCTCAGTAGCCGCTGGCGTGCTTGGGGCCTCGGGGCAGGCGCTGCTCGAGGCACCGGTCCAGCCGGTCCACCGATCACAGTTGTCGGCCAGCCACTTGTCGGCTGCGTCCTCGGGCTCCATGCCGTCGATGTCGACGTACATGGCCAGCTGGGCGATGTCCAGGTTCGTGAAGTTCATCTGCTGGACAGCCGCGTAGGCGGTCGGCCACTTCTCGGGGAAGCC
>MDTE01161185.1_pt1 | contig 21406 bp, 25 predicted proteins | sample 811231 | NCBI WGS metagenome assembly MDTE01 (sample SAMN05326651, study PRJNA326480) | marine metagenome | isolation source: seawater | place: Indian Ocean: Red Sea | collected 2010
CAAGATAGCGCCCGGCCACGATCGCGGTCATGGCAAGGGCGGAAAGAGTGATCGCGATCCACATCGTGCAATCGACCCTACTGCGCGATCGCCTGCTGGGGAACCGGCAAAAACTATTCGATCGCACCCCATGGCGAGCAATGCGGATCGAACGCCACCGTGGCGCGGCGCAGGGAAGCGCGGGCAAGCCGTTCGATTTCGACCTTGCGCCGCGCCGCGGCCAGCGGGACAAGCGGCGCGGGCCGCACTATTTCCCCGTCATAGCCATCGGCAACGATGATTCCGCAACTGTCCGGTCGATAGCCTTCGCCGTCCAGCGGGCTGTGATCGAACCCCGGGGGCACTCCCCAGTAGAAACGATCGCAATGATCGAGATAATCGGGCCATTTGCCATCACCCAGCAGATCGCCCCGCTGGACCTTGATTTCGACGATGATGACCCGCCCCTTGGGGTCGACACCCATAAGGCCCGCCCGCCGCCCGCCACGCAGCGGCATTTCGGCCAGGCACCATATGTCGTTGCGTGCGAACAGCCGCGCTACGCCCCGCGCGACATGGGCCGCCGTATGTCCGTCCAGAAGCGATTCCGTCATGTCGGCGAAATGGAACATACCCCGAACATCGTCAAGGCTTAACCGCGTCGGGGCCTATACCGGCGACATCGCGGTCGCCGTCGATTTTTCGAAACTCAAGCTGCGTCGAGGATAGCAACGATCGCCGCCCGCGCGGTGTGAAATTCGCGCCAGAGGGTAAGTGCGGCGGCAGTCGTATCCTGTCCCTGTGCAGTCAACGACAGGAGCGCCCGCAGACCGGGTTCCATCATCGCGGCAAGATCATCGATCCCGCGCGCGACGCTGTCGTAATGCCAGCCGCCCCTTACAGCGGCCCGCTCGGGCAGTCCCATGATTTCCCGGGAGAGTGGCTCGCGGCCAAGCTGGGCCAGATTGCCCACCGCGGCGGCGGCTTCATGAACCGCTTCCCATCGCTGCGCCAATAAGGTGCTGTCCGGCGTTTCGCGCAGCCCGACCTGGGTGGGCGGCAGCATGGTGGCGTGAGCCAGATCGAACGGGTGGGACATCGCGTTCATGCCCAGCAGGACTAGGCGGCCAGTCTTGCGAAAAGCCTAACGCCCCCATCGTCATTTCCGCCAATCCGTTTTAAGGCTGGCGGGCGCACGCTGGCTTTGCTAAGCGCCCCGCTCGCTTAACGGCGCCATACGCACCCGTAGCTCAGCTGGATAGAGCGCTGCCCTCCGAAGGCGGATGTCAAGTCTGGCAATGGCTCGTGGCGGTCGAAGAAAGAAGTGACTAAACAACGGCTTGAGCGGATATCGGGTTCGCTCTTCATGTCGACGAAAATCTCGCGTAAGCATGGCGTAAGCATCTCGCGAACGGTATGCACCCGTAGCTCAGCTGGATAGAGCGCCGCCCTCCGAAGGCGGAGGCCAGAGGTTCGAATCCTCTCGGGTGCGCCACTTTTCTCCATAAAATCAGCATATTAAAAATTTCCATGAATCGGGAAATAGTGCTTACGCGGTGCTTACGTGGCCATTTTGCGGAAGCAAGCGGCTCACTCGGGCGCGCTGAAAAGTGCATCGACCCGTTCGGTTCCGACGTGCCTGTGGGTTCGGATCTCACCTGCCCCAGCAATCAGAGCCCGATGGAGCGCGGTCCGAACGATTCGAACACTCAATATATTCCGTTCGACGACCAGATGGTGGCGGTCCGCTACGATCCGGCTGAAAACCGGATTTCGCTTCTGGGATCGACGCCGATCGCCTCTCGCGGCCGCACTGGAACAACGCCCACAATTGTCGAGGCGGGCGGGCGCCGCCTCGTCGTGGCCGTGGGCGCGCGCTGCGCCGTGGAAGATGTCTGGACGGGCGCGATCCGCTGTGATCGTCAGGACCGTTCGGCTTCACGGCTGGTCGCGTTGCCGCTTCCGGTTGGTCCCCCCCGCGCCGCTGATATCCGATCTGCCAGATTTAATCGACACAATCGAGAATTCGCCGGCCGCGCTCGACGACCAGATCGTCGTCGCAACTATTCCGGATATACGCCGGATGGACCGGAAGACGGCGAGTCCGACCGCGCCACCGGTATCGCGATTATGCAATAGGATGAGACTGCCGGGAATTCCAAGCTCGCCTGGGCGCGTGAGGATCTCCAGATCAGCGGAGTAACGACGATCAGTGAACCCCAAGGCTCGTTTACGGGTCGGGAAGCGAACCCGACCGCCGGATCTGGTTCTACGGTCTACGCCTGTCGGATGGGGCCACCGCCCTTCGCGTGCTGATCGGTCCAAACTAGAAGGACGGGGACGAGGCGGGTATTTTCGACGGCGGAAACAATACTGTGATCGCCGACGATGACTCGGCGATCTTTCCCGGCGGCGAGAGCGTGGTGCGTATACGCGACCGTTAGAATAGCCGAGGGAGATTGCTTTTAGATGAGAGCTGTCAGCGGAGCTTGATGAGCATCCGCGACAGCGCCGCGGTCTCGCCGGTGTCGAGCTTTTCCGCGAAATGCGCCGCGATGGCTTTCCGGTAGACTGGCCACATTCGCTGTAGCAAGCCGCGCCCCGCAGAGTCGATCTTGAGAATCTGTCCGCGTCCGTCATCGGAACAATCCTCGCGCTCGATATAGCCCGCTTTTGCCAGCCGGTCGGTAAGTCTCGACATGTTGTACTGAGCCAACAGCATACGTTCCTGAAGCTGATAGGGACGCAGCCCATCGGGCCGCGCACGCTCCAACTCCAGAAGTGCGTCGTACCAAGAGAGCGGCGGCAGGTCCGCTGCCTTCAGATCAGCTTCAACCTTCGAGAGCACGGCCTGCGAGATACGGACCAGCCGCGCCCAGGCTGTCACGGTTTCATCAGAGAGATCGCGCTTTTCGTTTGGCATGAGCCTTCATACCAACAAGATGCAGTTGCATCAAGATTGACGGTGCATGCATGTGCATGTATATGTCGATTCATCTGCATCAAGGAGATCCGCATGCTACTCGACCCCAAGATTGCGCCCTTCGCCGTCACGCTGCTGCGCGTGGCGCTGGGCGTCATGTTCATCGCGCACAGCCTGTTACTGAAGCTGTTCGTCTTCACGCTGCCGGGCACGGCCCAGTTCTTCACATCGATCGGTTTGCCGGGGTGGTTCGCCTATGTCGTTTTCGCCGCCGAGGCGGTCGGAGGGATACTTCTGGTGCTCGGTATACAGACGCGCTGGGTCGCCCTCGGCCTTGCACCGATCCTCGCCGGCGCGACCTGGGCGCATTGGGGCAACGGCTGGATGTTCGGGTACGAGAATGGCGGCTGGGAATATCCGCTTTACCTGACGCTGCTGGCCGTCTGCCAATTCATGCTCGGCGACGGACGCTACGCGCTCGTTCCCTCGCGTCCCATCGGCGCAGTCATTCCGGCACTTGCTTCGAGAGAGCGGACATGACGGCGAAGCTTACCCTGATCAGCCACCACCTCTGCCCGTATGTTCAGCGTGCGGTCATTGCCCTGACCGAAAAGAAGGTGAAGCACGAACGCGTTTATGTCGATCTCTCCAACAAGCCTGGCTGGTTCGTCGCCCTGTCGCCGCTCGGCAAGACGCCCGTGCTCAAAGTCGGCGAGACGGCGGTCTTCGAATCCGCCGTCATCCTAGAGTATCTTGAGGAGACACAGCGCAAGGCGCTGCACCCGCGCGACCCGCTCGCCAGGGCCGAGCACCGCTCCTGGATCGAATTCGGCTCGGCTGTCCTGGGTGACATCGCCGGCTTCTACAACGCCAAGGACGAGCGGTCCTTTGTTGCGAAAACGGAAGCAATGGCGGCGAAGTTCGCCCGTCTGGAAGACCGCCTCGCCGGCCAATCATGGTTCGGCGGCAAGTCCTTTAGCCTCGTCGATGCCGTGTTCGGGCCGGTCTTTCGCTACTTCGACACTTTCGACAGGATCGGCGATTTCGGCGTGCTGGCGGGCAAACCCAAACTGGCTGCTTGGCGTGCATTTCTTGCAGAGAGACCGTCGATCCGGTCGGCAGTGCCCGATGACTATGATGCGCGCCTCTGGACTTTCCTGAAGGCGCGAAACTCCCACCTCACGGGTCTGATGAGCGTCGAAGCAGGTGAGGTACTCCCTGGGAGTCCTGCTCGATTGTAGCGGTATGACTCGGGCTCTCAGACATTTCCGGCGCGTCGAGCTATATGATTTCGAAGTGTTTCTCTCGGTTGCTGAGGCTGGCAGTTTCCGAAAGGCCGCAGTTTTACTTGGCGTCGCTCAATCGGCGGTGACGCGCCGTATTCAAAAACTGGAGAACATGCTTGGCGTTTCTCTGTTCGAACGCTGGCAGGGCGGTGCTCGGCTTACCCGTGCCGGCACGCGCTTCGCCGACGACACCAGAGAGATCGCTAGTCGTTTCGATGCCGCCATATTCACCGCACAGGCTGCAGGAGTCGCCGACAACGGCGAATTGCGCGTGGGCGTTATAGCGTCTCTCTCTCATGGTTCTGTGAGAAACCTCATCGAATCATTCCTGCACGCTCATGCGCAAATTGACGTCAGTTTCAGTGAGTCTCACAGGAACAGGCTTCTATCACAGCTCAGTCACCGGGCCATTGATGTAGTGATTGCGGCTGGCGAACCGCCCGCCGAACTTGGGGACAGCCTCTTGCTCGACCGCGAAAACGTCTTTCTCGCGGTTGCCACCGACAGTCCTTATGCCAAAAGAGATCGCCTCGCTTGGGCCGATGTCGGCGACGCCGCCTTCATCGTCAGTACGCACGAACCAGGTCCTGAGATCCATGACTATATTGTACGTCACCTCAGCGATCTCGGACGCTCGGCGACAGTTCGGCGGCATCAACTCGGCCGGGAAGGGATCATGAACCTGGTCGGGCTTGGAGTCGGCATCAGCTTGGTCGCCGATCACTGGCGCGGCGTCCATTACCCGAACGTTGCCTTCGTTCCAATCGGCGAAGTGGACGAGACCGTTCCCTTCTCCATTACCTGGCGTCCCGAGAACGACAATCCCGCGCTCAGGCGGTTTCTGAGCCTGGCGCGGATCGAGGCGAAGCGGAGCGGCGCTCTTTTCTGAGCTTTGCGAACGCGCGATCCGTCGCCATGAACCTCGAAAGCATGGGCGCGATGAGCTTGGCCGGTTCGAGGGTCTGGCCGGTCTCGCGCGCCAAGACCTCGGCATAGGCGGCGAGGTCGCGGTGGACATCGGCGGGCAGTTCGACCGTCAGCTTGACGGGCTTGTCGTCGGGGATCGCGCCAAGCTTGAGTTTCGTCATCGTCAGTCTCCTAACGGCTCCAGGATCAGGTCCCGCGTCACCATGACCCGCACCGGGAAGCCCGGTTGGATCGTGAGCGTCGGCGGGATCTGGAGCTGGCGTCGCACGATCTCCTCGCCCGTGCGACCGATCGTGTCCTGGGTTCCCTCGCGGATCGCGCGGGCGATGTCGCTGTCATCGTCGCGCCCGGTCTCGAGGCCGATGTTGAGCACCGTGGCCAAGCCCGCGGCAAGGAACACCCGACCCCAATGGTTGTCGACCCGGTCCTGGAGGCCCGCATAGCCCGCCTCGTCGGTGCCGGGCTGGCGTTCGAGGACGATCGACCGCCCGTCGGGCAGGATGAGCCGCGTCCAGGCCAGCAGCAGCCGCGATTGGCCGGCGGCGACGCGGCTATCGTATTCGCCGAGGAGGCGGGATCCCTGCGGGATGAGCAGGAACCGCCCCGTCGGGCTGTCGTAGACATTGGCGGTGACCTGGGCGCTGATCTGGCCCGGCAGGGCGGAGCGCAGGCCGGTGAGTAGCGCCGCCTCGATCACCGACCCCGCCTGCAGTACGTAGGGGCTCGGCGGCGGTTGCAGCCTGTCGGCGGCGGTGGTGCGGCGATCCACCTCGCGGTTCAGGAAGTCTTCTCTGCGGTCCGTTTCGTCGAGCTGCGTTGCCTGCTGCGCCGTGGCCGGGAACAACGCGCCAAACTCTCCTGCCGGAGGCGCGACCGTACTCCTTGGAGGCACGGCCGCGTTCACGGCGGTGTTGGCCTCGGCGAACAGGCGGCTCAGTCGGGCAGCTTCCTTCTCCTGCATGCGGAGTTGCTCCGCAGGATCGACCGCCGGCGCCGCCGGTGTGAACACCGGTGGGACCGGCGTGCCCCGCCGCTGCGCCGAGAGGACCGGACGACCGAGTTCGCCCGGCAACGGCGGGCCGAGTTGCGGCACTTGGCCATAATCGCTCGGAAGCCCGATCAGGCCCTCAGCCTGCTGGACACGCTCGGTCGAGAACAGCTCGGCCGGTCCGTCGATCGAGCCCCCGTCCTGCAGCGCGACGATCAGGATTGCCGCTAGCCCGAGCCCGCCTGCGCCGGCGAGCACCGCGATGGCTCTCCGCGACAGCCGCATGACGCGGGGCGGATCGGGTCGCAGGCGGAGTTCGGCGGCGATGTCCTTCTCGGAGCGCGGCGTATCTCGGATCGGTTGGCGCCCCGCTTCCTTCTCTTCCCGGTCGGTTTCAGGATTGCTCATGGCGCTCACCGATCATCGTCCGGCCGCGAGGCCGAGACGACCGTTTCATCCCGGTGCGCGCCGCGCCTGACCCCATCGGTGCGCACGATCCGCACGGCGCGCTGACGATCGCCGAGACGCAGCTCGGCAGCGGCAAACAGCCGGTCGACCACCATGTAGTTGCGGCGGATGCGGTAGTTCACGAGCTGGCCTTCGCCCTCGGGTCCGATCACGAAGAGCGGTGGCATCTCGCCCTGACCGATGCCGCGCGGGAACTCGATGAAGACCTGCCGCCCATCGTCGAAGGCACGGCGCGGGCGCCAGGGCGGCCGGTCGCCCTCGATCCGATAGCGGAAGTTGAGATCCTCGAGCGCAACCTCGCGGGAGATCGGCAGTGCGGCCTCGGCCTCGCCATTCCGGCGGCGCAGCGCGATCAGCGCGTCCTCGGCATAGGTCCAGGAGACCGACGCCATGTAAGCCGATGGCGTGGCGCGCAGCTCGAGGTGATAGGTCCGCCGGTCGGTGTTGATGACGAGGTTGGTGGTGAGATCGGGGCGGGTCGGCTTGACGAGGATATGGATGCGGCGGCTCTCGCCGGACCCGCTCTCGGTGTCGCCGATGATCCAGCGCGCGGTGTCGCCGGCGGCGATCGGACCGGAACCGACGAGGCTTTCGCCGGGCTGCAGCGCGATGTCGGTGATCTGTCCGGGCGACGTGTAAACCTGATAGAGCGCGCCGGCGGAATACGGATAGAGTTGCACGGCGTTGATGAACCCGTCGCGCACCGGTTCGATGCGCGCAGCGGCGTTGGCCTGGTCGATCCGCTCGGCAGGTTCCGCGGCCTCGGGCGGACGGTCGTCGGCATCCACGCGCATGAGCTGGCCGGGAAGAGGCAGCGGTTCGGGGCGCTCGACGATCTCGGCCGGGCGCAGGGGATCGGCGATGAGCGTCGCGGCGACCGGATCGTCATAGGCGATCTCGAGCGGGGGGTTCGTGGCGCAGCCCGCGAGGGCTGCGGTGAAGATCAGTGTTGAGATGCGAAGTGTCGCACGGATCGTGTCTGTCATTGGGCGTTCTCCCGTGACCAATTGATGGCGTGCACGAAGACGCCGAGGGGATTCTTGCGGAGCGCCTCCGCGGTGCGCGGCGGCTGCAGGACGACGGTGAGGATGGCGGTCCAGCGCTCGGTGCGGGCGAGCTGTCCATTGAGGTATCGCCGCTCGGTCCAGGCGACGCGGAAACTCGAGTCCGAGGCGCGGATGACCGAGGAGATCTCGACCGCGACCTGTTCGTCGCCGACGCGGGCGAAGGGGTCGTTGACGCGGGCGTAGTCGTTGAGCGCGACCGAGCCGCGGTCGGTGGTGAAGTCGTAGGCGCGCAGCCAGTTCTGCCGCAGCACGATCGGGTCGGCTGGGACCTGGCGGACGTTCTCGACGAAGCGCGCGAGGTGGAAGGCGATCTGCGGATCGGTCGGGCGGAAGTTCTCTGTCGCGGGCGCGACGGCCTGCGCCGCGCCGAGCCGGTCGACTTCGACCACGTAGGGAACGACTGTGCTGCGGGTCGACTGCCAGACCAGCGCGGCGGAGGTGCCCGTGCTAAGGATTAGGCAGCCCATCGCCATGAGCCGCCAGTTGCGCGCCTGGACGCGGGCCGAGCCGATGCGCTCGTCCCAGACCTGGGCGGCCTTCTGATAGGGCGTGACCGGTTCGGGGGTCTTGGAGTATCTGACGCTGGGGCGTTTGAAGAGGCTCATGGTTTCTCCGAGAGGCTGACGGATGTTCCGCCGCCGCCATGGTCGCCGGAGCGGACGACATGGGCGGCGGTGGCGACACCGTGGTGGAGGGATTGCTGGCGTTTCATGCGGCGCGCCCAGGCGGGCGGGCCGTCATTCGCAGGAGCGGGCATCGCGGAAGGGCTGTTCGAGAACTGGCCGCCGGTGGCGGTGAAAGCGGCGCGCGAGCCGGAGCGGTAGCTGTCGCCGAGGCTCTTCTTCAGCGGGTTGATCGCCGCGCTCATGCCGGCCTGGCCGACGGCGGTCATGCCACCCGCGACCTTGCCCGCCGTGGTCGATCCCGACGCCGCGCCGATGCTGTAGGCGGTCGAGGCGCCGCCCGCGACAGCGGCTCCACCCCTGGCGGCGGCCCCCGCGGCGGCGAGTCCCATCTTGGCGCCTGCCGCTCCAGCGACAAGCGTACCGCCAGCCGCGACCGCGGTGCCGACTGCCGCGCCCGCGCCGAGCTGCGGACCGCCGGAGACGATGCCGTTGGCGATGCCGGGGCCGAAGATACCGAGCGCGAGGAGCGACAGCGCCCCGAGCACGACGGCCATCGCGTCCTCGATGGTCGGCTCGACCGCGAATCCGGCGGTGAACTCGCCGAAGATCGTGGATCCGATCCCGACGATTACCGCGAGCACCAGCACCTTGACGCCGGAGGAGATGACGAGCCCGAGCACGCGCTCGGCCATGAAGGCGGTCTTGTTGAAAAGACCGAAGGGCACGAGGATGAAGCCCGCGAGCGTCGCGAGCTTGAACTCGATCAGCGTCACGAAGAGCTGGATCGCGAGGATGAAGAAGGCGAGCACGACGACGATCCAGGCGAACATCAGGATCGCGATCTGGATGAAGTTCTCGAAGAAGGAGACGAAGCCCATGAGGTCGGCGATCGAAGCGAGGATCGGCTGTCCCGCTTCGAGTCCGACCTCGGCGATCCGGCCGGGCTGCAGGAGTTCCGCGGCGCTGATGCTGCCGCCGGTGGCGACAAGCCCGAGCCCGGCGAAGCTCTCGAAGACGATGCGCGCAAGCGCGTTCCAGTTGCCGATGATGTAGGCGAAGATGCCGACGAAGAGCGTCTTCTTGACGAGCCGGCCGATGATGTCGTCATCGGCGCCCCAGGCCCAGAAGAGTGCGGCGAGCGTCACGTCGATGACGATGAGCGTGGTCGCGAGGAAGGCGACGTCGCCCGCGAGCAGGCCGAAGCCTGAGTCGATGTAGGAGGCGAAGACCTCCAGGAACCGATCGATGACGCCGACGCCGCCCATGTCCTATTCGTCCAGGCCGCGCGGCACCGCGCCGTCGAAGAAGCGACGGCGGTTCTCGGCCCAGGCTTCGCGGCAGGCGGTGTCGGTCACGAGCTCGTCCGGTGTCAGCGCCCGGCAGCGGGCGAGCTCGGCGCGCAGCGGATCGCTGGCGGGGACCGATACCTCGGTGCCCCGCTCCTTCTTCACGGCGTCCTGAAGCTCCATCGCCGCCATGAGGACGACGAGGCCGCCCATGGCGATGGCGATGAGCTTCAGCACCTTCTCGGGACCGGTCCGCATCGCCTCAGCCGCCAAACATGCGCACGGTGGTCGGCTCGTAGCCGGACCCGTAGTCGAGAAACCGCGCGAGGTTCTCGCGGCCCTGCGCCTCGGCCGAGACGCGTCGCGCGGTTTCCAATGTTTGGGCGCGGTTTTGCGCGGCGATCGCGGCGGTGAGGTCGGCGATCTGCCCCGATTGCAGCGCGAGGAGCTGGTTGCCGGCCTGTGCGGCCTGAAGTGCACCGGTCGCCGCCTGGCTCTCTGCGACAAGCGCGCCCATCTCGGCCCGCGCGGTCTCGATGTTGCCGACGACGCCCGCCTGGACCTTGAGCGAATCCTCCAGCCCCGCGACTGAGGTCTCCCAGCGGCCCCGCGCGCCGGCGATCATCTGGTCGAAGTCGCCGCGCGCGGCGGCGGCGCCGTAGTCTTCCGTGAACGCCCGGTCGATCTCGGTGACGTCATGGGCGATGCGCTGCGCTTCGCCAAGGAGTCGCTGCGTCTCCTGGACCGAGGATTGCAGCCGCGACAGCGAGGAATATGGCAGGCTCGCGAGGTTGCGGGCCTGGTTCACCAGCATCTGCGCCTCGTTCTGGAGCTGGGCGATCTGGTTGTTGATCTGCTCCAGCGTCCGCGCGGCGGTCAGCAGGTTCTCTGCGTGGTTGGTCGGATCGTAGACGATGCCGCCAAACCCGCCGAAGAGCGCGTGGGCGGGCGGCGCGGTGGCCGGCGAGAGCGCGATGGCGCTCGACAGCAGCAGCGCCGCGACGGCGCGTCCGGCGAGTTTACGGGTTCTGGTCATGGGTAGTCTCCTTGTCGTGGTTTGCTTCAGGGGTGTTGGGTGATTGCGGCTGCGCGGTCTCGAGGATGGTGTCCGCGGGGCCGAGCAGTTCGACGGCCCAGTCGAGGCCGCGGCGTTCGAGCCAGGCGGCGGCGAACCCGTCGCGCCCATGGTCGGCGAGCGTCTCGTCGATCGCGGCGTGGTCGGATTTGGACGAGGCGGCGGTGAAGGCGAGCGCGACCTCGCCGAGCCCAAGCGCGAAGAGCCGGTTGCCGCGCCGCGACTGGCAGTAATAGTCGCGCTTCGGCAGGCTCCGCGCGACGATCTCGATCTGCCGGTCGTTCAATCCGAACCGGCGATAGATCTCGGCGATCTGCGGCTCGAAGGCGCGTTCGTTGGGCAGGAAGATCCGCGTTGGGCAGCTCTCGACGATCGCGGGCGCAATCGATGAGCCATCGATGTCGGCAAGCGACTGGGTGGCGAAGATCACGCTCGCGTTCTTCTTGCGCAGCGTCTTCAGCCATTCGCGCAGCTGGCCCCCGAAGGTTGTGTCGTCGAGCGCGAGCCAGCCCTCGTCGACGAGGATCAGGCTCGGCCGTCCGGTCAGCCGCGCCTCGATCCGGTGGAAGAGATAGGCGAGCACGGCGGGCGCTGCGGCGGAACCGATCAGCCCCTCGGTCTCGAAGGCCTGGACGTCTGCGCCGCCGAGCGCTTCGCCCTCGGCGTCAAGCAGCCGCCCGAACGGACCGCCGATGCAGAATGGTGCGAGCGCGCGCTTCAGATTGGTCGATTGCAGCAGCACCGAAAGCCCAGTAAGCGTGCGTTCTTCGACCGGCGCCGAGGCGAGCGAGGTGAGCGCCGACCACAGATGGTCGCGCTCGACCGGATCGACGGTCACCCCTTCCCGGGCGAGGAGACCCGCGAGCCAATCCTGCGCCCAGGCGCGGTCGGCCGCGTCATCGATCCGGGCGAGCGGCTGCAGCTGGACCGCGGCCTCGTCCGCTGACAGCGCGGTGCCGAGATCCTCCCAGTCGCCGCCCATCGCGAGCGTCGCGCAGCGGATCGAGCCGCCGAAGTCGAAGGCGAAGACCTGCGCGCCCGCATAGCGGCGGAACTGCAGCGCCATCAGGGCGAGGAGCACCGACTTGCCCGCGCCGGTCGGTCCGACGACGAGCGTGTGGCCGACATCACCGACATGGGTCGAGAACCGGAACGGGGTCGAACCCTCGGTTTCGGCGTAGAAGAGCGGCGGGCCACCGAGATGATCGTTCCTTGCCGGCCCGGCCCAGACCGCCGAGATCGGGATCATGTGCGCGAGGTTGAGCGTCGAGACAGGTGGCTGGCGGACATTGGCGTAAAGGTGTCCGGGGAGCGAACCCAGCCAGGCCTCGAGCGCGTTCAGCGTTTCCGGGATGCAGGTGAAGTCGCGACCCTGGACGACCTTCTCGGCGGCCTTGAGTTTGGCCTCGGCCGTGCGTTGGTCCGTATCCCAAACGGTGATCGTGGCGGTGACATAGGCTGCGCCCACGAGGTCCGACCCGAGCTCCTGCAGCGCCTCGTCGGCATCGAGCGCCTTGTTGGCGGCGTCGCTGTCGAGGAGCGTTGAGGCCTCGTTGGTCATCACCTCCTTGAGGATCGCGGCGACAGACTTCCTCTTGGCGAACCACTGACGGCGGATGCGGCCGAAGAGCTTGGTCGCATCGGTCTTGTCGAGGCAGATGGCGCGGGTCGCCCAGCGATACTCGAAGGCGAGGCCGTTCAGCTCGTCGAGCAGGCCGGGCCAGGTCGCAGTCGGGAAGCCGATGATGGAGAGTGTGCGGAGATGCGCGTCCCCGAGGCTTGGTGCCAGCCCGCCGACCAGCGGCTCGTCGGCTAATAGCGCGTCGAGATGCATCGGTGTCTCGGGAACGCGCACGCGCTGCGCCCGGGTCGACACCGTCGAATGCAGATAGGTCAGCGTGTCTTCGTCGGAGAGCCACTCGGCCTCGGGCATGAGCCCTTCAAGAAGGTCGAGCAGCCGCTCGCTGCGCGAGGTGAAGCTTGCGAGGTGCTCGCGCGGGTTCGCGCCTTTCTCCGGCGCATCCTCATAGAGCCACTTGCCTGCGCGGCTCGCCTCGTCGGCGGGCGGCATCCAGGCGAGCGTGAGATAGTAGCGGCTCTCAAAGTGGCTCGAAGCCTCCTCGAACTGCGCGCGGCGCTCCGCATCGACCAGCGCCGAGACCGGATCGGGGAAGTGCGAGAGTGGGTAGTCGCGCGTCGGCACGCGCTGCGCCTCGACGAACACCGCCCAACCCGAACCCAGCCGCCGGAGCGCGCCATTGAGCCGTCCAGCGGTCGCGACCAGTTCGGCGGGTGTCGAGGAGTCGAGATCGGGGCCGCGAAACCGCGCCGAGCGCTGCAGGCTGCCGTCCTTGTTGAGGACGACGCCTTCGCCCACCAGCGCAGCCCAGGGCAGGAAGTCGGCGAGGAGCGAGACCTTCGAGCGGTATTCGGCGAGGCGCATCATCGGCTCAGACTCCGAACCAGGTCGGGAAGCGCAGATGCCGCCGCGCGACATCGACGATCTGCGCGTCGCGCTTCGCCGCCCAGACCGCCAGCAGGTGGCCGACCAGCCAGACCACGAGCCCGACCACCCAGAGCCGGAGGCCGAGACCGACCGCGGCGGCGAGCGTGCCGTTGGCGATCGCCCAGGTGCGCGGGGCTCCGCCCAGCAGGATCGGTTCGGTCAGCGCGCGATGCACCGGCGCGGTGAAGCCGGGGATGCCGGACCCGTCCATCACACCAGCGCCCCGCCGCCGAAGGAGAAGAAGGACAGGAAGAAGCTCGACGCGGCGAAGGCGATCGAGAGGCCGAAGACGATCTGCACCAGCCGGCGGAAGCCGCCACTCGTGTCGCCAAAAGCGAGCGTGAGACCGGTGATAATGATGATGATCACCGCGACGATCTTGGCGACCGGCCCTTCGATCGATTCCAGGATCGACTGAAGCGGCGCTTCCCAGGGCATGCCAGACCCGGCGGCGTGAGCCGGATCGGCGGCGAGCAGGAGGCCGAGCGCCAGGGCACTCACATAGTAGGGCCAGCGGGGATAGAGGGTCGTGGATCGGGTCACTTGTCGTGTCCTTTCGGGTGGCTGAGGAGAGGTTCGATTGCGTAATCGCCGGCGTCATCGAGGTCGGTGACGCGGGCGAGCTCGGCGAGGCGGCGATCGGTCCCGCGACCGGCAAGCACGGCGATCATGTCGATGGTCTCGGCGATCAGCGCGCGCGGGACGGTGACGACGGCTTCCTGGATGAGCTGTTCGAGGCGGCGGAGCGCGCCGAGGGCGGTGCCCGCATGGATCGTCCCGATCCCGCCGGGATGGCCCGTGCCCCAGGCCTTGAGGAGATCGAGGGCCTCCGCGCCCCGTACCTCGCCGATCGGGATGCGGTCGGGGCGGAGGCGCAGCGAGGAGCGCACGAGATCAGAAAGCGTCGCGACACCGTCCTTGGTGCGCAGCGCCACGAGGTTGGGGGTCAGGCATTGCAGCTCGCGCGTGTCCTCGATCAGGACGACGCGGTCAGAGGTCTTCGCCACCTCGGCGAGGAGCGCGTTGGTGAGCGTGGTCTTGCCGGTCGAGGTTCCGCCGGCGACGAGGATGTTGGCGCGGGATGCGACGGCTTCGCGTAGCGCCTCGGCCGCGCTGTCATCCATGATCCCGGCGGCGACGTAGTCGGCGAGCGTGAACACGGCGACGGCGGGCTTGCGGATCGCGAAGGCGGGCGCGGCGACGACCGGCGGCAGCAGCCCCTCGAACCGCTCCCCCGTCCCGGGCAGCTCGGCCGAAACGCGCGGAGATCCCGCATGGACCTCGGCCCCGACATGGTGCGCGACGAGGCGGACGATCCGCTCGCCGTCCGCCGCCGAGAGCCGCTCGCCCGTATCCGAGAGCCCGTCACCGAGCCGGTCGATCCAGAGCCGACCGTCGGGATTGAGCATCACCTCGATGACACCCGGGTCCGCGAGCCAGGCGGAGACATCCGGCCCAAGCGCCGTCCGGAGCATGCGGGAGCCGCGCTCGATCGCTTCTGATTTGAGAGTGTGGACGGTCACTGGCGGCCCCGCATCTGGTTACGGGGTCGATCAAGAAGACCGTTATCGGCGCTTCAGCAACAGTGGTGTTGGAGTAGTAGTGTGGCGGCGCGTGAAGGCAGGCGAAAGGTTCGGGGCGATCCTAGGCGACCGGGTCAGAGGTCTGCTGTGCGGACATAGCGGTCGTTCAAAAGAATGGAAGCGGCCCCGGAAAACCCCCGACCGGAACCCAATGGGTGAGCAACTCTTGTCCGGGGCGCCAATAGTGCAGCAGGAATGCTGGTGGTTCGATGAATGATGCAGGCTCGGCGTCTTCCGTCAAACGGAGCGCGATTGAGGTTGCGGTGCTTGGTGCAGTCATCAGCACGGTTCCCCCAAAGCTTGCCTGCATGAAGCGATGAATATGCCCGCAGAGAACGCGCTCGACATTCCGGTGTTGCCGCAGCAGCTCGGAAAGTCGCTCGCCCCGCAAGCATTTGTATGCGTCGATATAGGCAATCCCACTGTTGATCGGGGGCTGATGCATCAGCAGGATAGTCGGCCGGTCCGGGTGTTCGATCAGTCGGTATCGAAGCCAGTCGAGCGCTTCGTCCCCGATATCCCCGTGATGCCGACCGGGCACCGTCACATCGAAACCGATTACCCAAATGGGCCACCGATCCCTGGTGTCGAAGTGCAGTGGGCCGGAAGCGGCGATGTAATCTGCGCCTCGAAAGCACCGCCGGAAGCCTTCTCGCTCATCATGATTTCCGGGGATCGCATAGACCGGCTGGCGTAATCTTCTTAGGGCGACCCGGACGGTTTCATATTCAGCCTCCGTCCCCTCGTCGACCAGATCGCCGCCTATGATCACGATATCGGGCGCAGGCCTAAGTGCCGAAAGCGTCCGTATCGCGAGATCGAACATCACATTGGAATCGACCAATCCCTGATAGAGATGTCCCTTCTGCCTCAGATGGGGGTCGGAAAGATGAGCAATCAGCATTTCGCCCCCACCCCGGCTATGACGTTGATTTTCAACAAAGCATGTAGACTACAAACATGCAATATCGACTGCCAGCTTTGGGCTCCAAGCGGACCTTCGCCGCGACAAAGAGCGGTAAGTGGGCGCGTATAGAGGCTCAACTACCACGCTCCTCCGAGACTTCCTTCGCCAGCGTCCCTCCCTTCGCGAGCCTCCGGGCGAGCGTCTCGACGAACCCTTCATAGCGCTCGCGCCCGCTCGCCTGCGCTGCCTCGCGCATCGTGTCGGGCAGCGGCGGTGTGGTGCTCAGCCAGAACTTTACGAACAGCGCGACCGCCTCGTTGCCGATGGTGACATCGCGCTCTAGCCGTTCCACCGCACGGGTAAGCCTGTCGAGCCTGCGGACGATCGCTGCCTCTCGCTGGTCGGCGCCGTCGGGCGAGAGAAACGCGGCGAGCGCGGCTTCGACGATCTGCGATTTCGAGACCTTGCGGCGCGCGGCAAGCGCCTCCAGCTCGGCCGAAAGCGCGGCGTCGAAATAGACGTTGAGACGATCTTTTCTCATTCTTTTTCCTCTCCCGGCCATCGCTCAGAGCTCGATCCGGTCATCGGGATCGAGCGAAGCCTGGCGCGCGACCCCTCGGAACCTGTCTTGCATCGCCCGTGCGCGCTGTGCGTCGTCGTCGGGCTCGTCGTCGAGGCCCGCGAACTCCGCCCGGACAGGCGCGGTCTCGGGCGCGATTGCCTCGTGTTCGGGCAGCGTGGGCTCGCGGCGCACGCCGCCATCGCTGTCCTCGTCGCTGCCCGCGCGTTTCTTCTTCGCTGGTGGCGGCGCGGCGATCGGCGGACGCCCGCTCCAATCGTCGGTGGACTGAGCGTTGGAGCCTGGTGTCTCAGAGGAAGGTGACGGCGGCGCGATAATCCGCGCCTTGAACTGTCGGTCCTCATAATACCGCGCCCTCTTCGCGCGCACCGGCGGCGCGCCGGAGACCAGCACGATCTCGTCGGACGGCGGCAGCTGCATCATTTCGCCGGGGGTGAGCAGCGGGCGCGCGGTCTCCTGCCGGGAAACCATGAGATGGCCGAGCCAAGGGCTAAGCCTGTGCCCCGCATAGTTCTTCATGGCCCGCATCTCGGTCGCCGTTCCGAGCGCGTCCGAGACGCGCTTGGCCGTGCGCTCGTCATTGGTCGCGAAGGCGACGCGGACATGGCAGTTGTCGAGGATGGCGTTGTTCTGGCCATAGGCCTTCTCGATCTGGTTGAGGGACTGCGCGATCAGGAACGCCTTCAGCCCATAGCCCGCCATGAAGGCGAGCTGGCTCTCGAAGAAATCGAGCCTGCCGAGCGCGGGGAACTCGTCGAGCATGAGAAGCAGCCGGTGACGCCGACCCTTCGCTTTGAGCTCCTCTGTCAGACGGCGCCCGATCTGGTTGAGCACCAGCCGGACGAGAGGCTTGGTCCGCGAGATGTCCGATGGCGGCACCACGAGGTAGAGCGTCGAGGGTCGGTCGCCGGAAACGAGATCGTCGATCCGCCACTCGCAGCGGCTGGTAACCTTCGCGACGACGGGGTCGCGGTAGAGTCCCAAGAAACTCATCGCGGTCGAGAGCACGCCCGAGCGTTCGTTTTCGGACTTGTTCAGAAGTTCGCGCGCCGCCTGCGCGACCACCGGGTGCGGTCGGTCGCCCAGATGCGGCGTGCGCATCATGGCCGCGAGGGTCGCCTCGATCGGGCGTTTCGGATCGGAGAGGAAGGCGGCGACCCCGGCGAGCGTCTTGTCGGCTTCCGCGTAGAGGACGTGCAGGATGGCACCGACGAGCAGCGAGTGGCTGGTCTTCTCCCAATGGTTCCGGCGTTCGAGCTGGCCTTCCGGATCGACGAGGATGTCGGCGACGTTCTGGACGTCGCGTACTTCGCTGTCGCCGCGGCGGACCTCGAGCAGCGGATTGTAGGCCGCGCTCACCGGATCGGTCGGGTCGAACAGCAGCACGCGAGAGAACCGCGACCGCCAGCCCGCCGTGAGCTGCCAGTTCTCTCCCTTGATGTCGTGGACGATCGCCGAGCCCGGCCAGGTCAGGAGCGAGGGCACGACGAGGCCGACACCCTTGCCCGAGCGGGTCGGCGCGAAGCAGAGCACGTGCTCGGGTCCGTCGTGGCGGAGATAGCGGGCCTCGTAGCGGCCGAGCACGACGCCGTTGTCGCCAAGGAGACCCGCGGCTTCGACATCCTTGCGACTTGCCCAGCGGGCGGAGCCGTAGGTGGTCACGTCGCTCGCCTCGCGGGCGCGCAGGACCGAGAGGAAGATCGCAACGCCAATCGCGGCGATGCCGCCAGTGCCCGCTACGATCGCGCCCTCCATGAAGACGCGCGGCGCGTAGGCGTCATACCAGTACCACCAGACGAAGACGTTCCAAGGCGCGTAGACCGGCAGGCCGAGGATCTCGGTCATCGGTTCTCCCAGTTGAGGCTGGAAGCCGAGGCGGAACGCGACCCATTGCGTCGCCGCCCAGACGAAGAGCAGCGCAACGCTCGTGACGATGACGATCTGGCCCCAGAGGATTTTCGTGGGGGTGAGGCGTGGCCCTTGGTCATTGGTCGCGCTCCATCAGATGCCGAGCCCGCGCTTGCGGCCGAGCGTCCAGTCAATCCCGCCGCCGGGTGTGATGGTGCCGTAGACGGTCTGACCGAGATGCTTTTCGAGCTGCGGCTTCCAAGGGACGAGTTCGAAGCCCATGCCGTCGTCCAGCATGGCGAAGCGGCCAGAGGCCAGGTCCAAGCGCTGGCGGTAGATTCCGGCGACGCCGTCGCCCTCGGCGGGCTTGCGGAACGGCAGGCCGGTCTCGGCCTCGAGTTTCGCCGCGGCTGTATCGATCTCGCGGTTGCGCAGGGTTGCGAGCAGGTCGCGGGCGAAGGTCACCCGCTTGCCCTGCCGGGTCGCGAGACCTTCGGCGACGAGATGGTCGGCGCGGCGTTCGAGTGCGGTCCGGACCTCGGCGCCGAATCCGTTGTTCGAGAGCGGTGAACGGTCTTTGGCGAGCGCCAGCCGGTCGAGCCAGGTCGCGCCGTCCGCGCTCACCTGTGGGTCGAGAACGAAGTCGGACCGTCCGACCAGAGCGAGCCGTTGGCGGCCGCCGTCCTTCGGCGACCAGCTGCGGGTCTCCACAATGCCGCCCGGTGGTGTGTCCCCCGTCGCGTCGAGATCGGCGAAGCGCACGTGATGGACACGTCCGTCGACGCCGTCGATCACGGCGTACGCCTCGCCCTTGAGTTCGTCGTGCAGACCACGCTCGACGAGGCGTCCGAGGATCGGCTCGCTTGGTATCGCTTGAATCGCGAAGTCGGACGCCGCGCGGGTCCGGCCTCCCATCGCGCGGTGCATCGTCTTGATGATGTCGCCACGGATGGCGAGGTCGCGCAGCGTTTCCTCCATGCCGGGCCTGAGCTGCCAGACCGAGGGCGCGAGCCTTTCGGCGAGGCCGAGGCGTTCGAGCGTCTGGGCGCGCCCGATCATGCGGTTCGTGAAGTCGCGATCTTCGAGACCGGGCGCGCCGGGACGCAGGTCGGCTATGGCGAGCGCATCGTCCGCATAGGCGCGCAAGGCGCGGTCAAGCCCGGTCCAGCGCTCGGCCTCCACCTCCAGGTCGAGACCGGCCGCGATCTCCTTCTCGCTGCGGGGTCCGAGTTCGAGGACGACGAGGTCCTCAGCGCGTCCGCGCAGGCCGCGCGAGATGTAGTCGCGCGAGATGACGAGGTCCTTGCCGTCGTCCGCCTTGCCGCGGACGAGGATGTGGACATGCGGGTTGTCGGTGTTCCAGTGATCGACGCCGATCCAGTCGAGCTTCGTGCCGAGGTCGCGCTCGGCCTGGGCCATGAGGTCGCGGGTGAAGGCGCGCAGATCCTCCATCTGCCCGGCGTCCTCGGGCGAGACAATGAACCGGAAATGGTGCCGGTCGTCCTCGCAGGACGCGGTGAAGTCACGTCCGTCCACCGCGTCCCGGTCGGTTGCGAACATCGCTGCGTCGCGTCCATCACGACTGACGCCCTCGCGTTTGAGATAGGCGATGTGCTTGGCAAGCGGCGCGGACCGGAAACGCTGTCCGCGATGGCGGACGATGCGCGCCTTGACGACGACCCGCCGCCCGGTGCTCGACAGGCCGCGCGCGGTCGCGGCGAAACGGCCCCGTCCGAAGGTCGAACGTCCTGCGCGGGACGATCCGCCGAACCTGTAGCCGGTGTGCCCCGCCTGGCGGGCGGCGCGCATGACCTGGCCGACGAAACTCTGCGCCTTGCGGCCCGAAGTTCCGCGATCGCGGATGCGACCGGGGCGAATGCGGATGTCGTTGTCGCGCCCGCTCATATGCTCGCCTCGGACGCGGCGGCACGGTCAAATCCACGCGAAATCAGCGTGTTGACGGTCTGTGCAGCACCGCGGATGGGGTCAGAGTGTGCAGAAAGCCGCAGTAAAACAATCACATAGCGCACATCCGTGCCGCGCCTTTTATCTCGCCCTCCCGTTGTTGTTGCGCCGTCCGTCCCCGTCCTTCCTCCCGGAAACACGCCATGGCGCGACGGACTGCGCGAGAGTGCGAACAGCGGGGTCATCGCCGATCCCCGTTTCCGTGTGGCGGGAATAGGCTGTCGGAAGCGCCCGATGTGTGCGGAGGATATGCATCTGCACTGCTGCTTTGGGGCGCTTCATCAGTAGACTTGTGTCGATCGGTATGCGCGGCGAAGAGCGGCGCCGCGCGCCAGTCCACGGTCAGAAGCGCGCTCTGTTCATGCCGTTCTGTTGCAATCGATGCGCCGACGAGCGGCGCCAGCGCCGCAACATAATCGCGGGTTTCTCGGGGCAACGGTCGGCCTGTAGCTAGATGTTCGGCATAGCGTGTCGGTCCCGCATTGTAGGCGGCGAGGAAACCCGGCGATCCGAAGCGGTCATGCAGTTCACGGAGATAAGCGGCGCCCGCCAGAATGTTGTCGCGAGGATCGAACGGGTCACGCCCCAGACCGTAACGCGCGCGCAGCTCATCCCAGGTATCGGGCATGATCTGCAGCAGCCCCATCGCGCCTCTTTCGCTGACGGCGCGCACGTCGCCGGCGCTTTCCCTGCGCATGACCGCGAGGATCCAATGCGCCGGGACGCCGAAGCGCTGCGCAGCTTCGGCGGCATAGGCAGCATAGAGACTGCCGCCTTGTTCCGTCCTGGATGACGCGGTCTCTGCTGATACGGCGTGAGAGACGACCGCGCCGGAGAGCAGACCGCAGAGGAGGAACTTCGCCATAATAGCGCAGCGCCGAGACGGTCTAGCCGCGCTCATCGCGTTTCTCGGCGCGCTTTGCGGGGCGATTCCAAAGGAGCGCCCAATGCTCATCTTCCCCGTCGGTCTTGAAAAGATTGGCGCGGATCGGAAACGCAAAGGTCGGGTCGTCGATCTGCAAAGAGATGTATTCGCCGGCTTTCTCGCCGGTGCGTTTCCAGCCGGCGCCGATTTCCGGCCCGTCTTCATCGCCGTGATGGATGCGATAGTCGGGTGCGTTTTCGCTGTCTGACGGCGTTGCAAGAACGAGAGTGAGCTCTCGGTAGAGAATGAGCGTGTGAAGCCGACCGGTGAAGCCGGTTTCCGTGCGGGTGAATTGACCGATCTGAGCCATGGGGAAGTCCCTTTCATTTGTGGTTGGATGAATTTGGAAGAGCGTCGGCGTCGCGATCGGCGCGCCAGACATAGTGGCCGTCTCCGTCTTCATCGGTGAGGATCGGAACGGCGCGCCCGATCACGGCGTCCGCCGGGAGTGCGCCGAAATAGCGACC
>MDTE01193684.1_pt1 | contig 21406 bp, 17 predicted proteins | sample 811231 | NCBI WGS metagenome assembly MDTE01 (sample SAMN05326651, study PRJNA326480) | marine metagenome | isolation source: seawater | place: Indian Ocean: Red Sea | collected 2010
AAGAATATAATCCAGCCATTGATCCTATGTTAACTATATGACCGGAACCTTTTTTTAGCATCGAGGGCAAAACGGCATGGACGGCATGGACGGCGGCTTGAACATTCGTCTCTATAGTGCAATCTATATCGCTTGAGTGGGCTTCTGCTAAAGACTTATATCCACGACCCACTCCGGCGTTATTTATAAGAATATCTACATTGAGCGAGTTTAAAAGAGATTTTAGGGTCTCCGTGTCTCGGACATCGAGTACATGTGGAATACAACCAGTTTGCTCTGCTAAACGTCCTGATCGGCGTGCTAAAACATGGACTGTAAGTCCACGCTTACTCAATGCCCGTGCAGTAGCAGCACCAATGCCGCTAGAAGCACCCGTTACAACAGCTGTTTGTTGGTTACTTAAACTCAAACTTGTCTCCAGTTAATGGGTAGATTTTACCCTCTATATTCACTCTATGACATTACTCATAATAGCCTTTCGCATATAACAAGATGCGTTTTGCTAGGTTGTTCTTTCGTCAGCAAAGCTTTAAGCACTCAATACGAATTCGACAAAACAACCTATTCGCAATTATCGAATATAGACTATAACGTTATTGCACAATTGCCTAGTATACAAATCGTATCGCAAGAATTTCATCATAACTTAAATGAAATAGGTTCTCCATTATTGTACTTGTCGCAAATTACACCTTTTTGTTGGCTTTTCTTAAATAGCTACGATGCAATAAATGCAACGTTTAGGGCATAATCGACGAGATTATGTCAATAGCGACCTCGCACTGAGACTACATGGAATCGCCAGCTAGCGCAGTATTTGAAGAAGCAGTATTAACGCTGGCACCTTTGCCTGCAGAGATTGCAAAAACTCGCTTCCAAGAATTCCTCCGAGCACCACATACTTCACAACCCATACACAAAGCCGCAAATAACTATAGAGGTCGGCTTGCACTGAAATCTTTGGTTAAGGTGATGGCTATCAGTGATTTCATTAGCAATGCACTTTTGCTCACACCCGGTTTATGCGCAGACTTACTGAGTCAAGATGATGTACTCAAAGAAAGGGTCTTGACTGACCTAAAGAAGATCGTAGGTAATTGTCTTCAAACTTCAAATAATATCCCCGAACTAATGATCTCGCTTCGTATTGTTCGACGCCGTGAGATCGTGCGAATTGGTTGGCGTGATCTAGCTGGATTGGCAACACTTGATGAAGTTATGAGTAACCTTTCCTTGTTGGCCGATGAAGCGATCCGTATCGCACTGATAATGGCTCATAAAGTGGTCTCCAAAGAGCATGGTTACCCTATCGGTGCTCAGACGGGCAGGGAGTTAACTCTTGTAGTCCTGGGGCTTGGAAAGCTGGGCGGTAAAGAACTCAACTTCTCATCAGACGTCGATCTTATATTTGCCTACCCAGAATCAGGAGTGACAAATGGCCCAAAATCAATAAGCAATCAGGAGTTCTTCACCAAGGTTGGCCAAAATTTGATCCGAATTCTTAGCGAACATACGTCCGATGGTTTTGTGTTTAGGACAGACATGCGATTGCGACCAAATGGTGATAGTGGGCCACTCGTATTATCTTTCAGCGCTATTAATCAATACTACATCACCCATGGAAGAGAATGGGAACGCTATGCTTTGATCAAAGCGCGTCCAGTCGCCGGAAACAGCGAGGACACTGTTGAGTTGATCGACATGCTAAAGCCATTTGTCTATCGAAAATACCTAGACTTTGGATGTTTTGAAGCGCTTCGCCTAATGAAAAATAGAATAACTCGCGAATTGTTGAGAAAAAACTCGCTCTGCGATATTAAACTTGGAACAGGTGGTATACGAGAAATTGAGTTCATCGTACAAGTCCATCAACTCATCCGTGGTGGTCGTGAACCGCAACTGCAAACGGGACAATTGAGCGCCGCTCTTGACATGCTAGCCTCTTTGAAATTTATTGATAATACACAAGCGCAGAAACTTCGAGAATGTTATGTCGTTCTTCGGAAAACAGAAAATCGGTTGCAAGCAGCAGATGATAGGCAGACGCATTCACTGCCAGAAGATCAGACTAAACGAGAACAACTAGCAACCTCTTTGGACTTCATGGATTGGAACGCTTGTTTTGAGCACTTAAGAGAGACACTCACAACTGTCCATAAATATTTCGACGAGTTATTTATGGTGGAGTCAGAAGACACAACAGACGGTGCTCTTGCTGAATGGAATGATATCTGGCTAGCCAGTATTGAAAAATCTGATGCGGTGTTGTTTCTTACTGAAAACGGATTTGAACAACCTGAACACGTATTGGATTTGCTGGACAACTTAAAGACTAGTTATTTTTATCACACATTCTCAAGAATTGGCCGAGATCGGCTAGAAAAACTGATGCCTGCTGCCCTTTCTGAGTGTAGTCTCAGCGATGATCCAATGATTGCATTAAGTCGCCTAATTGAATTGATTGAGGCTATTGGGCGGCGCTCTGCCTATCTATCATTACTATACGAAAACTCTCTCGCTCTAACTCAATTGGTACGTCTAATCACCGCAAGTCGTGGGATTGCTAGTTGGATTAAACAACATCCAGCGATGCTTGACGAATTGCTCGATCCAATAAATAGTTATCAAGTTGAGTCTAAGGATCAGATTGCCAAAGAGTTAGCACGCAGAATTGCTGATGTAGAACCAGACGATTTAGAGATATTGATGGATGTATTTAGGGAGTTCCGACAAGGATATACTCTGCGATTAGCTGCTGCGGATATCGCAAAAATCGTTACCCAGGCAGAAGTGTCGAAAGTATTATCCTCACTTGCCGAAAGCATCTTAGAGCAAGCTCTAGTGTGCTCTACAAAAAGTCTCGTAAGTGAAAACAACGAAATAGATGTTCACAGTATTGGTATTGTTGCCTATGGAAAACTTGGTAGTAAAGAGCTCGGTTACAATTCTGACCTAGATCTTATTTTTCTCGTAGAAGAAGCAGTCGAGTCGGATAACGATTTACACTTTCGAAACTATAATAGATTGCTACAAAGATTAATTAATCTTCTGACAACGCGAACAAGAGCAGGCCAATTATATCCAGTTGATCTGAGACTGCGCCCTGATGGAAAATCCGGAATTCCTATAAACTCTCTAAATCGTTTTTCGAACTATCAGCTTTATAAAGCGCATTCGTGGGAACATCAAGCACTAGTACGAGCGCGAATGATAAGCACGAACAAATCCTTGATGGAGCAATTCGAGCGAACTCGCACAAGAATAATACGGTTGCCCAGAGATAAAGTTGAACTTAAACAATCTGTCACAAATATGCGAAACCGAACTATAGCCGCAAATTGTCAGAGTGATACGAAATACTTTGATCTAAAAATAGATCGTGGCGGTATTCTTGATCTTGAGTTTCTCATCCAATACTTAGTGTTACGCTGGGCTAATATATATCCACAACTAGCGGACAGTACGGAAAGCCAAGTCATAATTAGAACTTTAACCGACATAAATATCATCAATAATTCTGATAGCGAACGATTAATTGATATATTGGCATCCTTTCTTAAAAAAGAGAATTTACTTAAACTTCAGGAGAAACCTGCACTTATACCGCACACAGAATTAGGTGATGAACGACGATGGGTACGACATATATGGGAACACTTTATGGGCGAAAGTAATTAGGACAATTTGTCGCTCACCACCTAAATAGCTTAATCTATAGTATCGGTTAGAAAAATTCAGAAGTACTGCTCATGCCAAAAGCGGATCAAATTGCAATTGTCGCGGGAAGTTTCCACCGGAAACATGTAGAGAATATGGTGGAAAGTGCGATCGTCACTGCTAGCGAAAATGATCTTGTTATAACTGAGCAAGTCTGGGTATTCGGCTCAATGGAAAAGCCGCTCGCCCTTAAAAGTCTTTTGCGAAAGCCAGCTATCAGTGGTGCAATTGCCCTTGGAATTATAGAGAATGGGCAGACAGCTCATGGCAGAGTAATGGCGGAAGCTGTTTTTAAGGCCATTCTCGATCTTCAGTTGGAACTGATGAAGCCAATTGGTGTAGGTATACTTGGCCCTGAGATTAGTAGAGAAGAAATTCAAGAGCGGCTTGTCCCCTATGCGCAGAATTCGGTACTTGCTGTTCGCTCTGCATTAGAGAACGTTGGTAAGTTTTGCTAACCATACTTGCTTTAGACCAACAAGACAAAGTCAAAAAACATATATTCATTACAACAAGAGGGATAGGTATAGGTAATGTCATTTTCGGATAGAGATGGATTTATATGGCTTGATGGGGAAATGGTTCCATGGCGAGATGCGCAAGTTCATGTCCTGACTCACACACTCCACTATGGCCTAGGAGCATTTGAAGGAGTACGAGCCTATAGTACAGAAAAAGGCCCAGCTATCTTTCGGCTAGAAGATCATACAGATCGGTTGTTCCGATCAGCGCACATCCTAGGAATGAATATGCCATATGACAAGAAGACCCTAAATGATGCACAAAAGAGTATCGTAGAAAAAAATAGCCTTAGCAGCGCATATATCCGCCCCCTTGTCTTTTATGGTTCTGAGGGCATGGGGATTCGAGCAGATACACTATCAACCCATGTCTCCATAGCAGCATGGGAATGGGGCACTTACCTTGGAGAAGATGGTCTAGAGAAAGGCATAAGAGTCAAAACGTCGTCCCTGACGCGTCACCACGTTAACATCAGCATGTGCCGTGCTAAAGCCTGTGGCCACTATATCAATTCCATTCTTGCTCTACAAGAAGCTGTAGCCGCTGGTGCAGACGAAGCACTAATGCTTGATAATGAAGGATATGTGATGGAGGGAACAGGCGAGAATGTGTTTATCGTTCGTGATGGGAAGATATTCACTCCTGACCTAACATCAGCACTAGAAGGCATAACACGCGATACTATCGTCGTACTAATTGATGAGCTTGGGTTTGACCTTATAGAAAAACGTATAACTCGCGATGAGGTTTATGTTGCTGACGAAGCGTTTTTTACTGGGACTGCAGCCGAGGTAACACCTATTGCTCAACTCGATGGCCGCCTAATCGGCTCTGGTACCCGCGGCCCAATAACGGAGCAGATACAATCACGCTATTTTGACTGCGTACACGGAAGGAATCCACAACACCTCGAATGGCTGGTGCATATTTGATTATGCGACTTCCTGCAATTAATAAACCTGAGTCTATTGTGTCTGCCAGTGAAAAAGATACCACGAGTAATCAACGTCGCTATTGTTTAGGCGAGCATGATCTACCACTCTATTGTCCAAATAAAGACACAATGTTGTGGAGCGCGCATCCGCGAGTTTATCTCGCTATAGAGCTGGACAACGAAGTTGTTTGTCCCTACTGCGGAACTATATATGTATTATCGGACGCCAAGGACTAATCGCTATGAACCAATACCCAATACGGATGTACTGACTGAACTTTAATAAGACATTCTTTATATGGCACCTGATTGTCACAATGTCTTAGTCGTTGGACCATCTTGGATTGGTGATATGGTGATGGCTCAAAGCTTGTTTCAAACATTGCTGCAAAAGCAGGATAGTCTGCAATTATCGGTTATGGCGCCCTCTTGGTCATCACCCTTGTTGTATCGTATGCCTCAAGTATCTAGTGTGATTCCGACAGGATTCGAACATGGTCAATTATCACTCTACAAAAGGTGGGATCTTGCACAAACACTACGAGAGAGAAAATTCGACCAAGCAATTATTTTACCCAGGTCAATAAAAGCTGCGTTGGTGCCATTTCTCGCTGGTATTCCCCAGCGAACTGGATACTTGGGAGAAAAACGCTATGGTTTGTTAAACGACGTGCATCCTCTCGATACAACTCAATTGCCTTTAACTGTACAAAAGTTTGTTCAGCTAGGCCGCACTAAGGGTGATTATACATGCAAGAACTACCCAACACCTAGACTTAGAATCAATCGAGACGCCGTAAAAGGGATTCTAGACAATCTGGGAATCGAACAAACTGACCAACCAGTTCTTGCTATTTGCCCTGGGGCGGAGTTCGGTCCATCTAAGCGCTGGCCGGCTGCATACTTTGCTCAAGTTGCTCAACATCAAGCACTTAAAGGCTGGCAAGTATGGCTTCTCGGATCCGAAAAAGATTCGGCTATAACAGCTGAAATACATAATGGAACCAGAAATATAAACCTGTTCGATCTTGCTGGACAGACCACATTAGAAGAGGTTATCGACCTACTAAGCGCAACTGACTGTGTGATTAGTAATGACTCTGGTCTAATGCATCTAGCTGCTGCGGTCAACACAAAAGTTATTGCCATCTACGGGTCAACAAGTCCAAGAATCAATCCACCCCTAAGCACGAAAGCAACCATACTATGGGAGGAATTAGCGTGCAGCCCCTGCCAAGAGCGACATTGTCCCCTTGGGCATACCAACTGCCTTGAGCGATTATCTGCCGAACAAGTAATAGCGGAATTAGAATCATTCCAAAGGGACTAACAAACATCAAATGCGATTCGATACTCAAATAGACCAATCAAGATTTAGACAATACGCTTATGCCAAGTAACATCTCAAGGATCCTCATTACAGGCGGTGCAGGTTATATAGGTTCACATACCGCTAGAAAACTGATTGATGCGGGGTACACATTGACCATAGTCGATACACTGTCAACTGGACATCGCTGGGCAGTTCCTAAGTCGGCAAAATTTTATCGTCTAGATTCTGGTAATCGAGAAGAAATGGTTGAGATACTTAGAGGCAACGATATCGAAGCTGTTATCCATTTTGCCGGTGATGTCGTAGTACCGGAATCAATAAAAGACCCATTAAAGTACTATGAAAATAATGTAGTAGGCTCAATGAACTTAATTAGTGCATGTAGAAAATGCAGCATCGGTTTGTTCGTTTTCTCTTCCAGCGCAGCTGTATATGGAAATCCCGCAGAAATACCCGTTTCAGAAACAACAGCTACAATACCAATCAATCCCTATGGTCGTACCAAGCTCATTACCGAATGGAATTTACACGATATAGCAGCGAGCAGCCAAAATAGTCATTCACAATTTCGATATGTTGCGCTGAGATACTTCAATGTCGCTGGAGCCAGTTTCGATGGAACCTTGGGTCCAGCCACGCCAGATTCAACCCACTTGATTAAAGTCGCATGTGAAACTGCTCTAGGAAAACACAAGACTATGTCGATTTTTGGTACAGATTATCCAACACTTGACGGTACATGCATTCGTGACTATGTTCATGTCGAAGACATTGCTACCGCCCACCTCGATGCACTTGAATATCTAGCAAACGGGGGCGATTCAGAACGGCTAAACTGTGGTTATGGAAAAGGTTATAGTGTCCAACAAGTTGTAAATACAATAAAATCTGTCGCTAATGTAAACTTTCCTATCGTTGCTTCCCCTAGACGTCAGGGTGATGCTCCCCAAGTGGTCGCTGATAACAGACGAATTCTTGAGGTGCTCGGATGGGTGCCGATGCATGACAATCTTGAGGAAATATGCAGAACAGCGTGGGAATGGGAAAAACGATACAATGAGGACTAAATTGGGGTCTATACGAAACAACGACCTAGATTCAACTACATTACTCTCTGCCTAGCAGCGCCCATAAAGTCTTCCGCAACAAAATGAAGTTTGCTTTCTGCCATTTTAATTATCTGCCTCATAGCGGCCTATCGCGCGATTTCCGTCGAATTCTTGAAGAATGTCAAAACCGAGGACACGAGGTCGAAATCTTTGTTAGAACATGGGAAGGACCTGCAATTGAAAGCGAGCCAAAAGTTACATGCTTAAATGACTGGCGAGATCACTTTCGCTCGAATCATAGGAAGGATAAGGCATACCATAATAAAGTCCAAGACCAACTTCGAATGAAAAGATTCGATGCCGTGATAGGCTTCAACAAAATGCCTGGCCTTGATGTTTATTATGGTGCTGATGTCTGCTATATCGCTCGTGATGCGAAAAAAAGTATCCCCAAATCGATCAGATACCTGCAAAGAGCTTTAAAAACAATTTACCCGCACAAAAATTTAAGGAAACTGATAAGAAAAATACTTCTTCATGCACCGGGTTTCGATTTCCGATCACTATACAAATTAACACCACGCTATCAACATCTTTTCCGATTTGAAAATGCGGTGTTCGGAACTGCTAGTCAAACATTAATCCTATCTCTGTCTAAACGAGAAAAGAAAGTATTTCAGGAGTACTATCACACTGATAATTCTCGCTTCATGCTGCTTCCGCCCACCTTGAGCAAAAAAGATAGAAAACCCGCTCAGAATCGATTCGGCACAAGATATCAAATGCGTAAAGATTTCGATATAGAGCCTGACGAGCTACTATTGCTATTTATAGGCTCAGGATTCGAAACCAAAGGTCTCGATCGAGCTGTTAAAGCACTTGCGAGCTTGCCACTTAGGTTGCAACAACGCACTCAATTGATGGCGATTGGAAGAGACCATGCAAATGATTACCTCGACCTAGCAAAAAAGCTAGGAGTTAATGCGAGGGTTCATTTTGTTGGTGGCCGTGATGATATCCGTGAGTGGTATGCTGCTGGAGATTTATTGATACATCCTGCATATCGTGAGAATACAGGAACAGTGCTCCTAGAGGCGATTGTGGCGGGTGTCCCAGTTCTAACTACGGAAGTATGTGGCTATGCCGAACATGTTGAGCAAGCTAAGGCTGGGATTGTACTACCTGAACCATTTGAGCAAAGTCAGCTCAACTACAAACTTGAAAATATTCTATCTTCACCAACTATTCGGAAGAAATGGAGCAATAATGGCCTAAGATATGGCGAGAACGAAGACCTGTACCATATGCCCATCGATGCGGTTGATATCATTGAGAAGCACTGCCAGAACAATGTTGAAAAAAAGATGGGACGCGCACAAAGGCCAGATGAGTCTATTCAATATTTAGATCAAAGTCTGCCCATCGAAATATTTCAAGGAGCGCATCTTGGTCAGATAATGCAAATCCAAAAACGGGGAGAGTTAATTAGGACAGGATTAGGTCGCGAAACCAGGCGTCACAAATTTGGAAATAAGACATATTACATAAAAACGCATACCGGGGTTGGTTGGCGTGAAATTATCAAGAACTGGACTTATCTTCGTCCGCCTGTACTTGGTGCAAAAAACGAATGGCACGGTGTTCACCATCTCCGCCGGCATGGCATTAGTACGCTTACAATCGCCGGCTATGGAACTTCATACAAAAAAGCTGCCAACCGACAGTCATTTATTATTACCGAAGAAATAGGTGGCTCAATTAGTCTTGAAGAGCTAGGCTATGAGTGGCAAAAAAATCCTCCGAAAACTCGCAGTGACCTCCGATACAAGCGATGGCTAATCAGAAGAGTAGCAAGAATGGCGCGCACCATTCATCAAAGTGGCGCCAATCACAGAGACTTCTACTTATGTCATTTCTTGTTACGTCGCGCTTACGACAAGGGCAAACTTTCTACTAATAAAAGTACGCTGCACGTAATTGACTTGCATAGGATGCAGATTCGCCGTCAAACACCTGAACGATGGAAGCTAAAGGATATTTCTGGACTAAGGTATTCTTGTCTTACACTGATCGAATCAGGCATCCTGACTAGTAGAGATCTCTATCGCTTCATTGCTGATTACATGGGAATCTCTTTACGAGAAACACTATCTGGTGATGCCCTATTTTGGAATGAAGTAATATCAAAAGCAGAGAATCTGTATGCAGCTGAGCAACGTAAAAATGTGCAGAACTTACCTCAGCAGGCCAATCCGGCTCCATCCGCCCGCATGCTCCAATAAGATTTTAGCTTTAATTGACTCGAATTAAGATTACGCTATCGATATGTCTAAAACAACGCAGATGTTCGCGTACAAGAATCTAAGGGGCATATATGATTTTGACTACGACGCGGAAGGGAAATTGCAGTACTGCCTAGAAGATCCTGATCAGGCGATTGCGCAATATGCAATCTTCCCACCTCTAAAACAGGACCAGAAAACTACTATAAATCTACTACCCAATCTGCTTAATGATGGTCAGCTTGTAATTAAGGCTTACAACACAGCCAACAGGTGGCATGCAGTACGAAGAAGCATTAGCAATTCCAGAGCAGAAAATTGCTGGATTTACGCAAAAAAACTTCAAGATCTGGGTTTTTCAGTAGCAGACCCAGTAGCATTTATTCAGGAATATATTCTGGGCAGATTAAAAGGCCGATCTTGGTATTTATATAAGTTCATTGATGGCCGCACTTGGGCAGATTATCTACGCTCAGGTTCAGATGAACCAAGTCAGCTACAAGCATTGGAAAAAATTATTAATACATTAAACAGTCTATGGGACCGTAGCATTACCCATGGCGATACCAAATCGAGCAATATTTTATTGTCAAACGATCAAATTCTTTTACTCGACCTTGATGTGATGAAACAACATGATAACAAAAGATCCGCTGCATCAGCTGTCAATCGAGATGCTACCAGATTTCTTCGGGATCTTAAGCAAGACTATCCTAACCTATATGAATTTTCTCTAGAAAAGCTCTGCAGATTAGGGTGGACATTCGCCTCAGCGTATAAATCACATCAGCCGTAATTCAGCCGAATAAAACGGATGGTCTGAAGCGCTAGCGGGAATGTATGTCGCTGAAACTATTTCTAGCCCTCGAACCAAAATCCAATCAACTCTATTTGGATCTTCACTGCTTAGAGATGTTGCATCAACAGCCTGTAGGTTGGTAATTTCTTGGATCAACGGATGACAAGCATGTGTATTGAAATCTCCAACTAAAACAGCACGTTCTAGACTGACAAATAGTTCCAATACACGCTGCAGCGGTGCGTTCTGATCGGTCGGCTTCGAAAGATGTGTATTAATTACATGCACTTCCTGACCACTGATTTGTAGAGTATACATCGTCAAATTCCTATAAGCTTTACCATGGGTTGGAAATAACGGCTCTCTGCACCAGTAGGAAACGGGATACCGAGTCAATAGGGCATTACCACGATGTGGAAGAAATAACTGCTTCCGAGTGGGAGAAAAGTGCACTGCGTATTGTCCATACTCAGCCAGTAGATAGGCTTGATTCTTGGAATTCCTAAGACTATATCCCTCTACTTCCTGAAGGCCCACTACATCACAGTCACAGATTGTATCGCTAATGCGCGCCAAACTTCGAATCCCATCGATTCCTCTGCCGCGATGAATATTGAATGTTCCAACTGTGAAACATTCGGTTTTGTCGGATCGATAGTCGATCGAATTCGAAAATTCTCGACCCTCTCCGGGTCTAATTGGCCAGTGTTTAGTTGCCAACCAAATCATCAATATAGTTGCAACGATGACTGTAATAGCCAACATTGAACTAGAACCAACGTCCGCACGTCAAATGAATCAATCTAATCACAATAGAAATAACTATCTTTGCATAATGCTCCAATAAGCATCAATGTAATTGCCAACTAAAATTTCGTTATCACAACATAGCTGCAAGTATAATAAAATTAGGCTTACATCATTTATTAACTAACCTAGCCCAGAGGATTGGTCAATTGCGATGTTCGTCTCAACGAACTGACAGCCTGTCGACTATTGGAACAAAGGGTAGTTTCTAACCTTTGAATTCTAGCCGTGGCACCCTGAAAAAGCTCTATAATATGGATATAGATCTGCAATGTTCAGTATTAAGCTGTTCAAAAAATATCGCTATTTTACTAAAACGATTTATATTATTAAGGTATACGTATGAATACTGGCTTCCTATCTGATGAACGTTTCTTGCTCCACGACACTGGAAAGTCTCATCCAGAGCGGCCTGCTCGGATGAGATCAGTACTTGATCATATTAGAGAATTTTCGTGGTTCGAAACGTTACTACCAATCACCGCAGAGACCTGTGATGAGAAATGGCTAACTGAGGTTCACGATATGAAGCTTGTCCAACGCGCTCGAGAAACTTGCGCGAATGGCGGAGGACAACTTGATAGCCCTGATGTTCAAGTCAGTACGAAATCTTTCGATACTGCACTACTCGCCGCTGGCGGTGTAATGCGGATTGCCGATGCTGTTATGTCAGGACAAGTTAATAATGGATTCGCACTAGTCCGTCCGCCTGGACACCATGCAGAGCGAAGCGAAGCTATGGGATTTTGCTTATTTAACAATGTTGCCATAGCAACTCGTTATCTCCAAAAACAATATGGACTTGATAAAATTCTAATAGTTGATTGGGATGTACACCATGGTAATGGGACTCAGCATATATTTGAGCAGGATCCTTCTGTCCTATATGTAAGTCTGCATCAATACCCCCACTATCCTGGAACAGGGGCTTCAAGCGAAACAGGGGTCGGTTCTGGAGTTGGTGCTACCCTTAACTGCCCAATGCATGCAGGAAGCGGAGATAACGAATATGAACAAGCCTTCCGAGAAGTTATTCTTCCATTTGCTTACGAATTTAAGCCGGACGCCGTTGTTATTTCAGCTGGCTTCGATGCACATCAAACTGATCCGTTAGGAGATATTAACCTTAGTACCGATTTCTATGGATGGATGACCACGAGACTACTTGAAGTCGCAGACTCTTCGTCAGAAGGTAGACTAATTTCTGTCCTTGAGGGGGGCTACAATCTAAAGGGATTGTCTGAGAGCGTAGCCAAGCATATCTCAGTATTACTAGATGATTCAGCAGCAATCTAATCTTTGCTATGACAACAATAAGTTTGACTCACCTTCGGATATGGTGTCATCCTTGCAGTAAGCTCAACACCTCCAATACTATCTAAATCAACCCATAGTATTGCTTGGAATAGATCATATGCAATTCAAAACTGTGGCTGGACGTTATGACGGCCCCGAAATTGAGAAACGAATACTTGATTTTTGGCGTATAAATAAAGTATTCGAAGAATCGTTACGGCAGTCGCAAAATAAGCCACTATTCACTTTCAATGACGGTCCCCCGACTGCTAATGGTCGACCTGGAATACACCACGTGTTAGCGAGAACATTTAAAGATATTTATCCTCGATTTAGAACTATGCAAGGCTTTCACGTACCACGCAAGGCTGGCTGGGATACACATGGCCTCCCAGTTGAGCATGAAATTGAAAAAGAACTTGGGATTTTTAACAAACACGACATTGAACAGAAAATAGGAATAGCTGAATTCACAAAACTTTGTAGAGAATCCGTGATGCGCTATATAGGCGAGTGGGAAGCTCTCACAGAACGCATGGGATTCTGGGTTGACCTAGATGAGGCATATTACACACTTAATAATTCCTACATTGAATCAGTATGGAACCTGCTTAAGGTTATTTGGGATAAAGGTCTAATTTATCAAGATTACAAAGTTGTCCCATATGATCCACGCATTGGCGCCACCTTATCGTCCCACGAAGTTGCACAAGGATATCGAGAGACGGAAGACCCGTCCATAATAGTGAAGTTTGCCCTGGTAGATCAAACTAAAACATTTTTTTTGGTGTGGACGACAACACCCTGGACCCTCCCATCAAATCTAGCTTTGGCAGTCGGGAACGATATTGAATACTCTTATGTGCATTGCGACGATGAGACTTATCTGATTGCGTCGTCACTAGTTGAATCGGTGTTGATTAATAAGAACTATCAGGTAGTCCAAACCGTTACTGGCAACGAACTAGTTGGTTTACGTTATGAACGCCTATTTAATGATCTAGATGCATCAGGAGAAATATGTCGGGTACTCGCCGCTAGCTTTGTTAGCATAGACGAAGGGACTGGGATAGTTCACATTGCACCCGCATATGGTGTAGACGACCTAGAACTTGGCCAGAAAAACGATCTTCCCATAATCCATGGGGTTGGTTTGGATGGTTGCTTCAAAGCAGATATAAAATTCCTAGCGGGAATATTTTTTAAAGACGCAGACCCTATAATTATCAGTCTACTTGAGGGAAAAGGCCTCCTATTTCAAAAGAAGTCTTTCAAACACAACTATCCTTTTGGCTGGAGAACCGGAGACCCTCTAATATATTATGCTAAGAACGCCTGGTATATACGCACTACTTCTAGACGTGACCGAATGGTTGAGCTAAATCAAAGTATAAATTGGGTGCCACAAACTATTCGAGATGGACGATTCGGCAATTGGTTAGAGAACAATGTCGACTGGGCGCTCTCCCGCGAAAGGTTCTGGGGAACGCCGTTACCAATTTGGACCGATGGCCAAGGCGATTTTCGATGTATAGGCTCACTAGCAGAGCTCGAGTCTTTGTGCGGCCGATCTCTTGACGATGTCGATCTGCATCGGCCATCGATAGATGAGATAACCTTCAAGGATTCTAAAACTGGCCGAGAATATCACCGTGTTGAAGAAGTAATTGACTGTTGGTTCGATTCTGGAGCCATGTCATATGCTCAGTGGCATTACCCTTTTGAAAATAATACCACTTTTAACCGTCATTTTCCTGCTGATTATATTTGTGAAGCAATAGACCAGACGCGCGGCTGGTTTTACAGCCTGCATGCAATTGCCACTTTGGTCTCCGACAGCGTAGCCTTTCGAAATTGTGTTTGTCTCAACCATATCGTAGATGCACATGGTAAAAAGATGTCTAAATCACAAGGTAACATTGTCAATCCATATGATGTTATTGATACTGTCGGAGTCGACTCGCTGCGCTGGTATTTTCTAGCGCGCCTTGCTCCTGAAGCTCAAAAGCGTATATCTACTGAAATAGTTGCTGAGGTAGCAAGCTCTTTTGTGAACACACTTTGGAATACATATTCTTTTTTTACATTGTACGCGACACTGGATAATGTCAATCTACATCAAGAAATACCGTTAACCAGACGCCCCGAGATTGATCGCTGGATATTGGCTCTACTCTACCAAACTATTACATCCGTAACCCGTGCGCTTGAAAGCTACGATGCAAAACGAGCTGGGAACTTAATTGAGAACTTCACGGATCAATTAAGTAACTGGTACATACGTCGCAATCGAAGGCGCTTTTGGAAAAGCGAAGCTGGGGACGACAAACAATCTGCCTACTTGACTCTGTACAATTGCCTTGATGCTGTTCATCGGTTAATTGCTCCCTTTATGCCATTTTTAGCTGACGAAATATATCAAAATTTAGTTCGTGCCGATGAGGAAGCAACTGCGATTAGTGTTCACTTGGCCGACTGGCCAAAGGCTAATCCTGCTTGGAGGAACGACGAACTATTGACATCAATAGCTGTTGCTCAAAAAATTGTTGCACTAGGTCGAGCAGCTAGAGAAAGCAATCGAATCCGCATCAGGCAACCACTCTCGAGAATGCTAGCTCGGTTGCCCGATAAAGCGACAATTAAATCTGCAATCCAGCATAAGGAATTAATCCTTGAAGAATTAAACGTTAAAGAACTTGAAATTGTTCAACAGGATGATCAACTCATTGTTTACCGATTAAAGCCAAATTTACCAAGAATCGGTTCGCGCTATGGAAAGTTAATTCCCAGAATTCGCCAAACCCTTTTAGAGGCAAATAGCTCTGTGATTGCCGATAAGCAGCAACGAGGCCAAACGAATTTTCTGCTCGTTGATGGGCAAAAAGTTATTCTTGAGCCAGAAGACATATTGATAGAGACAGAAGCTGCCGAGGGATATGCGAGTTCTGAATCGGATGGCTATCTGGTGGCACTAGACACACGAATGACACCGGAACTTGAAGCTGAAGGATTAGCGCGCGAGCTTATTCGTACGGTGCAAGAAACCAGAAAACAAGCGGGTCTTGAAGTTTCCGACCGGATCGAATTGCGAGTTACCGGCTCTATTGAAATAGAACGAAGTATCGAGATTCATCAAAATTGGATTATGGCAGAAACCCTTGCGAAGAAATGGATGGACAATGACTTCGCCGATACTTTTGCAAGTGAAAATCAAATTGATAAGCACACATGGACAATTGCACTTCGCAAAATTTAGCTGCTGACGTAGGCACTAGCCTATGATATTGAATGGGGCAATTTACCTGCACAAAGAGATCATGTGCAGACACTCTGCTAGAATGAACCTAAGAAATAGATGATAAACATTCATACAGTATTGATTAGTGATCGAATAAAGTTTTACTAACATAGGAGGGTTAATGTCGCGCGACTTCATATTTACTTCAGAATCTGTATCAGAAGGCCATCCAGACAAGATGGCAGATCAAATCTCTGATGCGGTGCTTGATGCTTTAATAGAGCAAGATCCTAGTTCTAGAGTAGGGTGTGAAACCTTGGTAACGACCGGGCTAGCGGTAATTTCTGGCGAGATAACAACAAACGCACAAATCGATACCACTCAAGTAGTCCGAAACACCATTCAAGATATCGGATATTGCTCATCTGATATGGGCTATGACCACGCTAGCTGTTCTGTAGTTATAGCCCTTGATAAACAATCAAGTGATATCGCTCAAGGTGTAAATGAAGGCGAAGGAATAGATCCAGAACAGGGCGCTGGTGATCAAGGCCTTATGTTTGGCTTTGCTTGCAATGAAACAGATGTCTTGATGCCTTTTCCAATCACTTATGCTCACCGATTGGTAAAGAAACAGGCAGAGGTTCGCAAATCTGGCAAGTTACCATGGCTAAGGCCCGATGCGAAAAGCCAGATTAGCGTGCGATATGAAGATGGAAAACCTACCCTAATTGATACCGTCGTGCTTTCAACCCAACATGATGAAGATGTTACTCATGAAACCCTTAGTGATAGCGTAATTGATGAAATCATTAAACCAGTGTTACCAACGACAATGATTTCAAATAAAACCAGATTTCTCGTCAACCCAACAGGCCGTTTTGTGATTGGAGGCCCGCACGGAGATTGCGGATTAACTGGGCGTAAGATTATTGTCGATACTTATGGTGGGTCTGCTCATCACGGAGGTGGGGCTTTTTCTGGAAAAGATCCATCTAAAGTCGACCGTTCAGCAGCATACGCACTTCGGTATGTAGCTAAAAACGTAGTTGCAGCTGGTCTTGCGGAAAAATGCGAAATACAACTAGCATATGCGATAGGAGTAGCGCGCCCAGTGTCGCTGATGGTTAATACTTTTGGAACCCATGCTATACCAGAAGAAGATATAGAATCGCTTGTCACGGAGCATTTTGATCTACGACCAAAACGGATAGTCCAAGAACTCAACTTACTTCGACCGATATATAAAGATACCGCAGCTTATGGCCACTTTGGCAGAACTGAGAATCAGTTTAGCTGGGAACATACCGACAAAGTAGATTTACTTAGGGAGGCAGCTGGGATTACTATATAGCTAATTTTCACCATAAATTGGTTTTTGCTACTCACCACTAGCTGAACAGGCTCAGCCGAGGAGCGTTGCGACAGCAGTTTGTTTTTATGCTGCCAGGCTCGGCAAAATCAGAGTCTTAAAATAGCAACGGCGCTCGATTGATTAGGAGATGCATATGAGCGCTCAAACAAAATCTGAGTTTTCTGACTACCAAGTTGCTGATCTCTCGCTAGCTGCATGGGGGCAGAGGGAAATTGCTATAGCTGAGACAGAAATGCCTGGGCTAATGGCCTTGAGAGAAGAGTATGCTGCGAGCCAACCATTACGGGGCGCGCGAATAGCTGGCAGCTTGCATATGACTATACAGACTGCCGTTCTTATTGAAACATTGCAAGTCCTTGGTGCTGATCTTCGGTGGGCATCATGTAACATATTTTCCACACAAGATCATGCTGCAGCCGCGGTTGCTGCAAATGAAATTCCAGTATTTGCCTACAAAGGTGAAACACTCGACGAATACTGGGAATTTACGCATAGAATATTGCAGTGGCATGATGGTAGCACCCCTAATATGATTCTCGATGATGGAGGTGATGCGACTCTGCTAGTGACATTGGGAGCAAAAGCGGAAAATGATCCTTCCCTGATATCCAAACCAACCAGCGAAGAGGAGGAAGCACTATTTTCTAGTATACGAAAACGGTTACAACAGTCAGGTTTCTATAGTCGTATTCTAAAAAATATTCGCGGCGTAACCGAAGAAACAACAACGGGCGTACATCGCCTATATCAAATGGAAAAAGCAGGGGAATTGCCATTTCCAGCTATCAATGTAAATGATTCTGTAACTAAATCTAAATTTGATAATTTATATGGTTGTCGAGAATCACTAGTTGATGGAATTAAAAGAGCGACTGATGTTATGGTTGCTGGTAAAACTGCACTTATTATGGGCTATGGAGATGTTGGCAAAGGTTGTGCTCAGGCGCTACGTGGTTTAGGTGCAACTGTTTGGGTAACCGAAATCGATCCCATATGTGCTCTCCAGGCTGCTATGGAGGGATATCGGGTAGTTTCGATTGAGGATGCTGCAGCACGTGCGGACATTTTTGTGACTGCGACTGGAAACTATCATGTAATCCAACATGAGCATATGTGTCAAATGAAAGACCAAGCTATTATTTGCAATATTGGTCATTTCGATAATGAAATTGATGTAGCATCGCTGCGTCAATACTCTTGGGAAAATATAAAACCCCAAGTCGACCATATTATTTTTCCTGACAAAAAGCGTATAATTCTTCTAGCTGAAGGAAGGCTGGTTAATTTGGGCTGTGCCACCGGCCATCCAAGCTTTGTTATGTCTAACTCGTTTACGAACCAGGTGCTAGCTCAGATTGAACTATGGCAACAAACGGAACATTACAACAGCGGAGTACATGTGCTGCCCAAGAAACTGGATGAAATGGTAGCTCGTCTCCATCTAAGAAAAATTGGCGCCACCTTGACAACACTTAGCGAAGAACAAGCAGATTATATAGGCGTACCCATAGAAGGTCCTTTTAAGCCAAATTACTACCGATACTAGGCCTGATAAGGGAGCGCCTCTCTCAGTGGCGCTCCCTCTCGTGTTTTTCTTCCATAATGACTGTTAGGCAGTCATATCAGGCATAAGATTGCTCTCAAGATGCGCAATACTATCTTTCAAAAACAACTTCCGCTTTTTTAATCTCTGTATTTGTAAATCATCTACTAACGGATCATCGGCCATCGACCGCAACTCTTGATCTAAAGCACGATGTTCTCCCTTAAGATCTTCAATGCGTTGCGACAGTTCGCTTCCTTGATCATCACTCATATAAGACTCCAGTGGGCAGAGAAGCATACTTAACTCTCTGAAAAAAAATGTGAAGAATCGGCTCTAATATTGAACTATAAAGCAGCCGCCATGTCCGTCTTAGTAATCCTACTCCTTTTCTTGATGTGTTTCACCTCCCTGGCCAATTTTTATACACATTTTCCAGAAGATGGACCAGACCACAAAAAATATGGCATAAACAGTCAAATTCCCGAGATTTTGGCATAACGATATTAGTGTAGATTCGGTGGCATTGGCTTCAAGCCATCCATAGACGAGCTATCGTCGAATGGTAGCAACTATGTGAAGAAAATACTGATAACGAGTATTACTCTTGCGAGTATTTTGAAAAATCCATAGATTTCTTCTCAACAAAACGCCATGGTCGAGAAAAGATATGAAGCAGTGTTAATATTCCTTTTAACGCTGTAGTGGACGATCGGTTCTGAACAACATGAAAAACAAAAAACTGCCAAAGAAAGCAAATAGTGATGATATTACTGCTTTCCTGCAGAAAGTTAAGACAACTCCGGTTGAAAAAATAACGACAAAGCATCCGAGACTAATATTTTCGTTGGATGCCACGGCAAGCCGTGAACCAATGTGGGATAGTGCCTGCCACATTCAAGCACAAATGTTCAAAGAGACGCTCTCGCTGGGTGGTCTCGATATACAATTGGCATACTATCGAGGGTTTTTAGAGTTTGAAACAACTCCCTGGGCTAATAGTGGTGAAAGTCTACTCTCATATATGGGCTCCATCCGATGCGCGGCTGGTCAAACTCAAATCGCAAAGATACTAGATCATACGATATCTGAAAGCTCGAAAACAACTGTGAAAGCTCTAGTTTTTGTAGGTGACGCAATGGAAGAAGACCCGATAATTCTAAATAGCCTAGCTGGAAAGCTTGGTATTGTGGGTGTGCCTATTTTTGTTTTCCAAGATGGTTTTGACGTGATTGCTGAACGTTCTTTTCGTGATATTGCACGCCTAAGCAAGGGGGCATATTGTCAATTCGACACAAACAGCGTCCACAAATTAAAAGACCTACTATGTGCCGTTGCAGTATTTGTTGCGGGTGGCCACAAGGCACTCAATAAATATACGATCTCGCATGGCACAAACATTGCTCAGCTAACACATCAACTAGCAAAAACTCGCTGAGAGTCGATCCACGATGATAAGGCTTTTGCTAGCTTTATTCGCCATAATAGGCCTGTTCTGGCTTGCCACGTGGTTGAGAAAGTCTTCGCCAATCCAACGGACACATCTTTTTAGAATGATACTACTCTATGGTGTAGCGGGCTTTCTGCTAATCATGGTAATTACTGGCCGAATCCACTGGCTATTCGCCCTATTGAGCGCCGCTGTTCCTTGGATACAAAGATATTTTGTTGCTAGACAAGCATGGAAATTGTTTAGATCTAAGCGCAAACCTCCAGCAGGAAACACTTCTAAAGTCGAAACTCGTTACTTTGTTATGATACTTGATCATGATAGTGGCGAACTAACAGGAGATATTACTAAGGGTGAATTTTCTGGAAATAATATTAGTGATCTTTCTCTAGAGCAGTTACTAATTCTGCTAAATGAATGTCGCTCTGATGATCCTCAATCAGCAGCTTTACTAGAAGCCTTTCTTGATCGCTATCACGGCAATACCTGGCGAAAGGATGATTCGACTGATGAACCCAAACGTCAATCTCCCACAGGCCCGATGAGTCGTCGTGAAGCAGCAGAAATTCTTGGCCTTGATGAGAACTCAGCATCGGATAAAGTTATTGAGACACATCGTAGACTAATACAGAAACTTCATTCTGATCGCGGGGGCACTGATTATCTGGCTTCCCTCGTAAATCAAGCCCGAGATGTACTATTAGAAGATTGACGAAAAAAACTGTTAGCGAGTTTATAATTGGAATCTGAATTCGTATTAAGAGTCATTAATAAAATAGAACACAAAGAACAACGTTTTTAGATATCAAAAACCAATCGTACTAATTCTTATTGATCAAATAAATATTAGTACATTGCGAAAGGGGTAGCGACAATTTGAAAAACCGATCTCGGATTTATCTTTATACGTTCCTTATAGGCTTGCCGATTGCCGCAGCAGTAGGCGCTCTGGGCTGGCCGAAATATCTGAGTTCGATGGAAAGTGACAGAACTGCCGTCTGGGGAATAGATAAGAACCTAATTAGAGATTCCTTGTCACCATTGATATCCACCAACAACTA
>MDTE01130628.1_pt1 | contig 21398 bp, 20 predicted proteins | sample 811231 | NCBI WGS metagenome assembly MDTE01 (sample SAMN05326651, study PRJNA326480) | marine metagenome | isolation source: seawater | place: Indian Ocean: Red Sea | collected 2010
GGTCGGTGGTGGGAAGTGGCGAATTTTACATCTGGTTGGAGATACCTGTGACAAGGAGTGCCGAGAGGGTTTATTTTTGACTCGCCAGACCCGTAAAGCTCTTAGTAAAAACGCAGGCGAGGTGGATCGGATCGCCCTCACCAACAAAGATTTGCACCCTGATTTTATCGAGCTACTCGCGCAGGAGCATAGAACACTATACCCAGTCCTGGACATAGAAGCATTCAGCCTTCTCTTGGGCTTAGTGCCCGATGGGTATCGGGGTCACCCCGTCTTCTTGATGGACCCCCTAGGTAAGGTATTAATGTTTTTTTCATCGGAAGAGTTGGGTAAGCCACTTCTGAAGGATCTACGACATCTATTACGTGTTTCCAGAATGGGCTGAATCTTTGTAGAATTAACGTTAAGGGAAGTAAAAGTGTTTACTGTGTCAGAAATAAGCCATGAACTTGGACAAGCAACTTGGCAGGATTATCTAGAAATCTGTAAGCCGAGAGTTGTTTTACTAATGCTACTTTGCACATTAGTGGGAATGCTGTTGGCTACGCCTGACATAGTCCCGTGGAATATTGTTATTTTTGGTAACTTAGGGGTCGCACTCGTCGCTAGCTCAGCGGCAGCTTTGAATCACCTTCTAGATTCATCGATAGATGCCAAGATGGCTCGGACTCGCAATCGGCCGGTCGTTCAAGGAAGAATTAACAATGTAAATGGCGCTATCTTTATTGCGTTAACCGGTATTTCGGGGCTAATGGTACTCATGGTTTTAGTTAATCCGCTTACAGCATGGCTAAATTTAGCATCATGGTTTGGCTATGGTATTTTTTATACGATGTATCTGAAAAGAGCCACGCCGCAAAATATAGTTGTTGGTGGGCTTTTTGGCGCAGCTCCACCTTTATTTGGCTGGACGGCCGTCACTAATTCTATTGAGCCAGGTGCTCTTTTGTTAGTACTTATTATTTTCGCTTGGACTCCACCGCACTTTTGGGCTTTGGCTATTGACCGTTTGGATGACTATCGCGATGCAGACATTCCGATGATGCCGCTTACTCATGGTGAACACTACACCAAGGTTTTGATTCTTCTCTACGCGATCATTCTCACATTAACGTCTGTGCTTCCATACTTAATCGGAATGTCCAGCCTTTTTTATTTACTTGCAGCAGTTGGGCTTGGATTATTATTCGTTTATTGGGCCATTGTGTTATTAATCGGTAAAGATCCAAGTGCGCCAATTAAGACCTTTCGTTATTCAATTATCTACTTAATGTTGTTATTTCTCGCGCTTCTTGTTGACCACTACATCACCCCAAACATTTTGATCATTTAGAGATAATAAAGATTTCTAATTATTTAAAAAAAAGGGGAGGTCAGTCAGTATGCCTTTTAGTTCTAGTCTCTTTGTTAAGCAGTTACCTCTATCATGTTGTCTTGGAGAAAGACTTAGCTTTTTCAGGATATCATCGTTTTGAGGAGCCAAAAGGCCTGATCCACTTTACCCTGGAAGATCAGAACTTGAACGAGATAACGGAAGGTGATTTTAAGGGCCAATGGACTGTGATTTTCCTTGGTTTTACGCACTGCCCTGATATCTGTCCAACCACAATGTCTAAACTAAATAACTCAGTGAAGACCTTATCCAACCCACCAAGGGTAGTCATGGTAACAGCTGATCCAGAGCGTGATACCCCAGAAGTATTAAAAGAATACTTGCAAGCGTTCAACGAAACCTTTCAGGGCTTAACCGGATCTGTGGAAAACTTAACTGCATTGGCAGGACAATTAGGCTTTGCATTTAGAAAGATTCCAGGCCCGGTGTTGGGTACCTATTCGATACAGCATTCTGACAGCATTGCGGTAATAAATCCCAAAGGTGAGTACGTTGGACTGCTTAACCTCACCCCTGAACCAGAAGATATCATCAAGGTTTTTGAAAGTTTCCTTTAATCGCGCTCAAACTATGGAGCCGGGAAGTGATGAATCAAAAAAATATAATATAGAAGGTTGATCTGGTGTTAGAGAAAGAAAAAAAAAGCTCAAAGATGTTATCCCATAAGTATGAGTCTGTTCGCTCACAATCCTTGAAATTATGTGAGCCTCTAGAGGTTGAAGACTATTTAGTGCAGGCTATGGAAAATGCAAGTCCTCCCAAATGGCACCTTGCTCATACGACCTGGTTCTTTGAGACCTTTTTGCTTGTTCCCTTCCTTAAGGATTACAAGGTCTTCTCACGGCCCTTCGAAGTCCTCTTCAATTCCTATTACAATGGTATTGGCGACCAATACCCGCGAAGCCAGCGTGGGTTGTTATCTAGGCCGACATTAGCAACAGTTATTGAATATCGTACTCACGTTGATAAGCATATAAAAACGTTACTTAATGGGGAGACAACTTCCGATATATGTTTTCGCGTTGCGTTAGGAATAAATCACGAGCAACAGCATCAAGAATTACTTTTAACTGACCTAAAATATAATTTTGGTCACAATCCGCTGTATCCCGCGTATTGCCAACCTGTTTCAGTAGGTGAGACTTCTGAAAATGTTTTCACCTTCTCAGAATTCGGGGGAGGCATCTATGAAATAGGTTCTGACATTGAGGATGAATTTTGCTTTGATAATGAACGCCCGCGTCATGAAGTTTTAGTTAAAGATTATTCGTTAGCAAATCGGTTAGTTACCAACGCTGATTTCTTGGAATTTATTGATGATGGTGGTTATGAACGTCCTGAACTTTGGCTATCCGATGGATGGAATACGCTCAGTCTTAACAAAAAGGAACCAAGATTACCTTTGTACTGGTTCTATGAAGATGGTTGCCTTAAAGAGTATACTTTGGCTGGAGCCCAAGAAATCTCGCCTAACATACCGGTTTGTCATGTTAACGCATACGAGGCAGATGCTTTCGCGCGTTGGAAAAACTGTCGTTTGCCTACAGAAGTCGAGTGGGAGATCGCTGCGGGTAATCAATCGAAGAAGGGAAATTTTGTGGAAGGTGGCATATATCATCCGGTCCCAGCAATGACCTCTGATATAGAAGGCTTATTCGGCAATTTATGGGAGTGGACTAGCAGTAGTTATTCCCCCTATCCGGGTTATAAAGCCTTCGATGGTCAGCTTGGAGAGTATAATAGTAAGTTTATGGCAAACCAGTTAGTTTTAAGAGGCGGTTCGTGTGTTACCCCACAGGACCATATACGTTTAACCTACAGAAACTTTTTTTATCCAATTGATCGCTGGCAGTTTTCTGGAATTCGATTGGCAAGTGATAATTAATGTCGCCTTCTTCACCTATTTTCTATGCAATTGGAAACACTATTACTGAATCTCTAGACGAGATACTGCTCGGCCTGAGTTTTAACAAGAAGATGATCTCGCCGAAATATTTTTATGATGAGTTAGGGTCAAACTTATTTGATGAGATAACGAAACAACCCGAGTACTACCTGACCCGAACAGAAATGGAAATATTCCGGTGCTATACAGCTGAAATTGTCGAGCAGTTAGGAAAAGATTGTCTTTTAATCGAGTATGGTAGCGGAAATAGTCAGAAAATTCGGGTTCTTTTAGAAAGCCTTAGGCCGCTAGCCTATGCCCCACTGGATATATCAAATGAATATCTGACTCGTTCTGTAAAGGAGCTGGCCAAAGAATATCCTTGGCTCCACATACATGCTATTTGCCTAGACTTCACGGATGAATTTGACCTTCCTTTCTCCTTAAATGCAAGGCGTGTTGGGTTTTTCCCTGGCTCAAGTATAGGGAACTTTAGTCGAGGCGAAGCTGCAAAATTTCTCAAGCGGGCGAGACTTTTAGTGGGAGATGATGGTGGTATGCTTGTAGGAGTCGACCTGAAAAAGGATGCGGATATATTGAACAAGGCCTACAATGACGTGCAAGGTGTTACTCGGGCCTTTAATTTAAATGTCCTCAAGCATTTGAATAAAAAGTTCAAGGCAAACTTTGATGTAAATAATTTTGAGCACCATGCTGAATATCAGCCCGAAAACGGCTGTGTTGCGATGTACCTTAGGAGCTTAGTAGACCAAAAAGTTAAGATTTCTGGGAAGGAAGTTTCATTTGGTAGCGGCGAACAAATACATACGGAGAACTCTCACAAGTACTCGTTAGAAGAATTTATTAGTATGGCTAGCGACTCAGGGTTCAGACACCATAAAGTATGGACAGATGTTAAAGGTTGGTTTGGCATTTTCTACATTTCTTAGCTTGATTGATATAACCCCCGGGTTAAAGCTACGTATTCCCCTGGATCTTTTAGATAGTCGCCGGACTCATTGCGATTCTGTCGCGTAAGAGCAAATCTGGCCGCAGAAAAGATTCGGAATTTGGTTAGGCTTTCCAGTTCTTTAGCTTTTAGCTCTCGCTTCATAGAATATCCGTCCAAAAAAGCATTGCGACGTGATTTAAATGTTTCCTTCTTTTTACTTTCACACCAATCATTTATTACAACTGCAAGATCGTGTACTAAAAAGTCATTACAGGCATTAAAAAAATCGAGAATACCTGTGAGCTTGTTCTCTCTAAATAGAGTGTTATCACGAAATAAGTCGCCATGAATAATGCCTTTCGGTAAGTCATGCTCTTGGGTCATGCGATATTCTCTCGCAATCTCCTGCAACATTACGAAGTCTGCCTTAGAGAACTCTTGGGCATTATCATAGACAGCCTTTTCCATCCAGTCAGGGGAATATGGGTTCTCACGAAAACACTCTTGTGTCTCCAACGTAAGGTGAATCTCTGCTAATGTTCTACCAACCTCCTTACATTGCTCGGGTGTAGCTTCTGTAACATGCTCTCCTGCTAACTTCGGTACTAGAAGTGTGGGCTTACCGCAAAAAATAGTTGAAGTCATCCCGTCCAGCGTTCTCTTTGGTGTTGGAACGGGTATCCCAGAAGCTGCTAGACTTTGAAGAATCTGGACGAAAAAAGGGATCTCTGGCAGGCTAAGTTGTTCAATGATCGATAAAACGTATTCCTGAGTAATATCGCTTTCAATCGATGTTACAAAGTAGGTAGTATTTTCAATACCCTCGGTAATGGGTTCAAAAGATTCCAGATTTTTTATCCCAAACATGCGAAGGTATTGAACGAGTGCTTCCCTTGTAAATGTCGTAAATACCGCCATCACCGGCCTCCTCGAGGATGGCTCCCAGGTCGTATTGGCTTATACCAGTTAGATCGTAAGAATGTTTGTTGAATCATGCTGTAGCTTCGAAGTATTGTTTGGAGATCTATTTTTTGGATTTGAGTCAAATGAAAGAGCATTATCAATTAATACTTATTGATGGATCATCCTACCTTTTTAGGGCATTTCATGCACTACCTGCTTTAGTAACCTCTAAAGGCTTCCCAACGGGCGCCGTCAAAGGCGTGATAAGTATGATTCGAAAGCTGATGCTTGATTACCCTGATAGTCAGATTGCCTGTATCTTTGACGCTAGTGGTAAGTCCTTTCGTAACGAAATTTACCCAGATTATAAGGCTAACCGAACGGCTATGCCGGATGAGTTGCGAATTCAGATAAAACCAATTTTCAATATTATACAGAAGATGGGTATACCTCTCTTGAGGGTAGAAGGTGTGGAAGCAGATGATGTAATTGGCACATTAGCTGCTCAAGCGTGTGCGTCCAGTATAAATGTATTAATTTCTACCGGTGACAAGGATATGGCACAGCTCGTAAATGAGCACGTGACTTTAATTAATACTATGACAAATACCTTTATGGATGAAGCGGGTGTGGTGAAAAAGTTTGGGGTTAGGCCAGAACAGATTATTGATTATCTTGCCCTTGTGGGAGATTCATCTGACAATATACCAGGCATCCCGAAGTGCGGCCCAAAGACAGCAGAAAAATGGCTATTGGAGCACAATAGCTTATCGGAATTAATCAAAAATTCAAATAGCGTAAAAGGTAAGGTGGGAGAAAATCTCAGGGAAAACCTCGATCAATTACTGTTATCCCAGCGACTGGCAACCATAAGGTGTGATCTTGATCTTGATCACGAAGTGGGCGACTTGAAACTAGCTAAACCGGATACTCTAGGGTTAATGCAAACCTTTACTGAGTTGGAACTGAGATCCTGGATCGAAGAGTTGGAGATTATTCCTGAGGAACCTCACCAAAATGGGGATTGCGAAAATGTTGTTTATAAAACAGTTTTAACTACGAACGAATTTCAGGATTGGCTCGAGGGCCTGAGCCCCTCTTTACCAATAGCTATTCATCTTGAAACCTCTAAAGGCCATTACATGAATACTAAGCTCGTCGGCTTATCTATGTGTCAAGCAGAGGGCTGCGCTATATATCTCCCTTTAGTACAAAAACATGAAGGGTCCGATAGTGAACTATTCGAGGAATTTATTTTAGAAAAACTCAAACCATTATTTTCTAGGCATGAAATCGTCGGCCACAACTTGAAGCATGCAACCAGTATTCTCTCTAGGTACGGTATCGAAATTAATGCAACCTTTGATGTAATGCTTGCTTCGTACATTTTAAACTCAGTTGGCTCAAGACACGATATAGACGACTTGGCACTCAATTACCTGGGTAAACGGAAACGTTTTTTTGCAGCTACCATAGCCGATGACCTAAAAAATAATTCAATTGGTCAGTTGGAAACATCCAAAGTAGGTAATTACGCCTCAGAAATAGCCGATATAATTTTTCATCTTTATAACGTACTGAAATTATCTCTCGAGGATGACCCAAAACTCACTTCGATAATGCAAGATTTGGAGATGCCGCTACTATCCATACTCTCTCGTACTGAGAGAAACGGGGTTTTGTTGGATCCTACGCTACTTAAATCACAGAGCCATGAGCTACAAACCCGAATGGATGAGTTAAAACATGAGGCTTTTAATTTAGCTGGTGAGGAGTTCAATCTGGGTTCACCAAAACAATTACAGGAAATATTCTTTAACAAGTTAAAGCTACCGATCCTTAAAAAAACTCCAAAGGGCCAGCCATCGACGGCCGAACCGGTGTTACAGGACCTTGCATTAAATTATCAATTACCCCGAGTTATTTTAGAATACCGTGGTATATCAAAACTAAAAAACACTTATACTGACGCCTTGCCAAAGCAGATTAACCAGCATACTGGGAGAATACATACTTCCTATCAGCAGGCGGTTACGGCTACCGGCAGGCTGTCCAGTACTGATCCAAATTTACAGAATATCCCTATCAGAACTACGGAGGGAAGGCGAGTCCGTAAGGCATTTGTAGCCTCGGAAGGAAATATATTAGTCGCTGCTGATTACTCTCAAATAGAACTGAGAATAATGGCGCATCTTTCTAAAGACGCTGGACTCGTGTCCGCTTTCAATAACAATCTAGATATCCACAGCGCAACGGCTTCAGAGGTGTTTGGTATTGACTTAAACGCTGTTTCGGATCAAGAGCGCCGGAGTGCCAAGGCTATAAACTTTGGACTAATCTATGGGATGTCGGCCTTTGGCCTCGCCCGGCAATTAAATATTTCACATATTGATGCTCAAGCTTACATTGACATGTATTTTGACCGGTACCCAGGAGTAAAGGTATTTATGGATCAAATTAGGATTCTAGCTAGACAGCAAGGATATGTGGAAACAATATTTGGGCGAAGACTTTACCTGGCAGAAATAAACGCGGGTAATTTTCAGCGAAGACAAGCAGCAGAAAGAACGGCAATAAATGCTCCTATGCAAGGCAGTGCAGCAGACATTATAAAAAAAGCTATGATTGACATCGATAAGTGGATCCAAGATTCGGGTACTGATGCGCAAATAATTATGCAAGTACATGACGAGTTGGTGTTAGAGGTCAAAGAGTTACATGAGCAAAAAGTTGTGGAAGCACTTAAACACCATATGTCGTCTGCAGCGAAATTAATTATTCCCCTCGTTGTTGAGACAGGCTCAGGGAAAAATTGGGATGACGCGCATTAAGGGAACTTTTCTTATTATCAGAGCTCTTAGAACTGTAGCAGTGTGAAATTTATTGCTTGAGAAAACTTGTAGTTTTGCACCTTCGGTTGTTTTCCCCAGAACTGTACCGAAGCGGGGTTCTGGCCTTGTCCCCCAAAGCGTTCAGAGCCCCTTTTACTCTCTATTTCTCCCCAAGAAGAATCGATAGTCTGGCTGATAGAATGTCTGAGCCAATGTTTTGCGTGGCAGAAAATAATTGAATTGAAACTCCTTCTGGAAGCCTCTCTTTTTGACTTAGTAGCACATTATTTTGGGCACCTCGTGTTAATTTGTCTGCCTTGGTTAACAAAATATGCAGAGGAGTGTGCGTTTTGTCACACCACTCTATCACGATGTGATCGATTTCCTTTAGCGGATGTCTAATATCCATAAGTAATACAAGACCTTTCAATGAGATACGGTCTCTAAGATATCTGTCAAGGTTAGTATTCCATTCAGCCTTTATTTTTTTTGGAACTCTCGCGAAGCCAAAACCGGGTAGATCTACGATCCTGCATTGGGCGCTTAATTGAAAAAAATTAATGAGCTGAGTTCTCCCGGGTGTTTTACTAGTTCGAGCTAGCTTGCTCTGTCCCGTCAGGCTATTAATAGCGCTCGATTTACCAGCGTTGGAACGGCCACAGAAAGCTATTTCAGCACCAATATCGGCAGGACAATCAGCAATTGTCTTAGCGCTTCGGAGGAACTTCGCGTTTTGAAACAGAGTACTCATAATGATTTTTCAATGAATAATTTGGGCATTAGGGAGCTAGTTTATATATAATTGATGATAACGTTTATAAAGCTTGGTTTCACATGAGGATGTCCCGATATATAGTTGCTTCGATCCTTTTTTTATGTTCTCTCTGTGCTTTTGCATCGGGGGATCCAAAACGCGGAGAGTCTTTGACTTTGGTTTGTTCCGCCTGTCATGGAGTGGATGGAAATAGTCCATTGGGTTCTTTTCCAAATATTGCGGGACAAAATCAAAAATACTTATTGAAACAGCTGCGAGAGATTAAGTCCGGTGCTCGAGCCGCTATGATGATGACTGGGATTCTAGACAACTTAGATGACCAGCAATTGATGGACATAGCGGCTTTCTATAGCCAGCATGAAGAGAAAATTGGTCAAGCGAATCCAGAGTTACTAGAATTAGGTGAATCAATTTATCTTGCAGGCATAAAAAGGAAAAACGTTGCCGCATGTGCGGCATGTCACTCTCCCAACGGCAGTGGTAACGGCCCTGCTGGATTTCCCATGCTTCGGGGCCAATGGCCTGAGTATACGATAGCTCAGTTAAAAGCGTTTCGTTCCGGTCAGAGACATAACGACGGCGATTCTCGTATGATGCGACTTACTGCTATGGATCTTTCGGATCAAGAAATAGAAGCAGTGGCAAGCTATTTGTATGGCTTACATTAATTCACTATCTTTACCTTATTCCAAGTTTTGGAGATTAAATGAAATTACCCCTTCGATTGGTTTTCGTTAAGCTTGTCAGTTTTTGCGTTATTGCTTGGTCCCCAGCTTACATTTCTGCTCAAGATTTTAACTTTGAGGATGGGGTTCATTACGCTACGCTAGAAATTCCGATCGCCAACAAAAATAAGGACAGTATTGAAGTTACTGAGTACTTTTCTTACGGATGTCCTGCCTGTTACCAATTTGAGGGAGTCCTATCAGCGTGGAAGATGGGTCTAGCTGACGATGTGGAATTTAATCGTACTCCAGCCATCTGGAACGAAGCTTACAGGCTTTTTGCTGAGACCTACTACACCGCGGATTCACTTAATGTCTTAGAACAAATTCACCCTGTATTGTTTAGCGGCATTCAAAATCAACTCCGCAGAAATCCAAGGTATATTTTTTCGCCTAAAGAGATGTCGATGTTCTTCGTCGATCTAGGAGTTGATCCCATTGATTTCGCAAGAGTATTTAATTCATTTGGTGTAAGAACGCTTGTCCAAAAGGCAGAGGCTCGCGGCAAAGCCTACGGAGCTAGCGGTGTTCCCGCCATCATTGTTAATGGTAAGTACCGCACAACTGGCCGAATGGCCGGTAGTAATGGGGAGATGTTGCTGGTTACGGATTACCTTATTCAGATGGAAAGGGAGGCTAATCAAGCCGTCAGTCAGTAGAAAGGTTTAGCATGTTTTACCTTTAATAAGTTCGATTGAATCGACTTATACATTCGATTACACTTCCTTATGGGGCTAAGAATCAAACTTGAATCAATCGATCTCGAATTAGTCTCCCGGACTCCCTGTTTAAATCTAAAACCGCAATATCTGGCTATGTCACTCATCGGCGAATTCTTCAGCTACGGAGAAATAAATGGCAACAATCCTTAGCGATACCTCCAGAACGTTTAATGAATATCTACTTATCCCGAGACTGACCAGGAGTGATCAACGACCTGAGTTAGTGGATTTGTCATCTCCTTTAAGCTCTTTAGACGGCAGCGAATCCTCGCACTTTAAAGTAAATATACCTCTAGTCTCGGCTTGTATGCAGGCGGTCAGTGGCCCTGACTTAGCGGTCGCTTTGGCTAGACAGGGTGGTTTGAGTTTTATATTTTGCTCTCAGCCAATTGAGAATCAGGTAGATATGATACGGCGGGTGAAGGGTCACAAGGCTGGTTTTGTGACAAGTGACACCAACGCTACTATAGATATGAACCTCCGAGACGTCCTCAGCTTGATGAGGTCCTCCGGGCACTCTACAGTCCCCGTTACGAGCGATGGCAGCGCCAATGGTCTCTTAAGGGGAATCATTACAGATAGCGATTTTTGGGAGCACGAGGACGACATGTCTAATAAAGTCAAACAGCATATGACTCCAATCCAAGACGTAATTTTTGCTAATGACGGGATTTCTTTACGTGATGCTAATGGTCTCCTTCGTGAGCATAAAAAGGATTGTCTGCCAATCTTGAGTTCTAAAGGTAACTTAGTAGCTTTAGTTTTTAAGAAAGATTATGAAGACCATCGGCGTCATCCTCTTGAGCTTTTAGATGCTTCCAAGCGACTTTGTGTTGGCGCTGCCATAAATACTCATGATTATGTAGCGAGGGTGCCCGCGTTAGTTGAAGCTGGTGCTGATGTTCTCTGTTTTGATTCATCTGACGGGTTTAATGAGCATCAAATGGAAGGAGTCAGATGGATCCGGAAGAATTTTGGAAAAGCCATAACCTTAGGGGTAGGTAACGTAGTATCAGCAGAGGGTTTTGACTACTTAGTGGAAAACGACCTTGTAGATTTCGTTAAAGTTGGCATGGGTGGTGGTTCTATTTGTATAACGAGGGAACAAAAGGGCGTTGGCCGTGGTCAAGCTTCAGCTTTGATGGATGTTGTTGAAAGAAGAAACAACCATGCAAAAAATAGTGGGCGTTATATACCAATTTGTTCGGACGGTGGGCTTAGTAATGACACACAAATTGTAATTGCTTTAGCCATGGGTGCAGATTTCGTGATGATGGGAAGATACTTTGCTATGACTGATGAAAGCCCAACTGTCAAAACATCGATCAATGGCCAAATGTACAAGCCCTATTGGGGAGAAGGCACGAGACGAGCCCAAAATTGGCAGCGATATAGCGATGATGGAGATTCTCAAAAAATGATTTTTGAAGAAGGCGTAGATGCGTATGTTCCTCTTGCTGGACCTGTTTCTGAGATAGTCCATACTACGTTATATAAGTTGAGGAGTACTATGGTAAATGTAGGGGCGGATAATCTGGCACAGTTTCGGGAGCAGGCCATCCTTACTATGGTGTCGGAACAATCCGTGGAGGAGGCAGGAACTTCTAATGTTCGCCAGTTTTCAAGTAGTCGCGACGTAGATAATTCGGATTGGGGTAATCTCGGTTAGCTAGGGTATAATGTGTAAACGAAATCAGGAGCATATTTGTGTTTAACGTTCGTTCATTTGTTTTCTTACTACTATTAGTATCAATGAACCTCCAATCAGAGGTTGACAAAGGTTTAGTCGATCGCATTGCGAAAGTCGGAAAGGTTTGCGTCTCGGGTATGGTTTGTAACAAGGAGTTCACACCAATCATTGAGGCAGTAGAAGCGCCCAAGCCAGTAGCTCGTTTAGAGACAATCAGTTCAGTAGAGAAGAATTATAATGTTGGTTGTGGTACTTGCCACAATGCTGGTGTTGCTGGTGCCCCCGTAATGGGAAATGAGGCGCAATGGGCTCCGCGAGTAGCGAAAGGAATGGAGGTCTTGTATGCGAATTCTATCAACGGCTTTTCAGTGATGCCTGCAAAAGGGATGTGCCTCACTTGCACGGATGATGAAATTAGAGAAATTGTTGACTATATGGTCGACTCTTCTTTTCCTTAAGCTGCGCGCCATCTGAAGGTTAGTTTTAACTGGTTATTTTTTTGGGGATTCCAAAAAGCTTCAGTTGGTTGTAAACAAATGTTGGGACGACCGTTACATTTCATAGAAAAGTGATTTTGACCTTGGTACAAACGAAAATGATTCGTAAAATCCCTAATACGTTGTCAAAGCGTGCTCTTTTTTCGCGTTAAAGGCTCGAGAATCCGATTGGAACCTGTTTCAATTTCCTATAAATTAACAAAGTTGCGTCAACAAGAAGTTACGTCCTAGACGAGGAGGAATTATTTATGAAATTAGTCACTGCGATCATTAAGCCATTTAAACTTGATGACGTTCGAGATGCCCTTTCGGACATATCTATTCAGGGAATGACTGTTACAGAGGTTAAAGGTTTCGGCCGGCAAAAGGGGCACACAGAGCTTTACCGAGGAGCTGAATATGTTGTCGATTTCCTTCCAAAAGTCAAAGTAGAAGTAGCCATAGAGGATGATAATCTCGATAGCGTAATTGATGCCATTGCTAACGCATCAAATACGGGAAAGGTTGGTGACGGTAAAATCTTTGTTGCACCCTTGGATAACGTAATTCGCATTAGAACCGGAGAAACTGGTGGCGAGGCAGTTTAGCCCACTCAAGGTATGGCAATCTAGAGCTGAGAAGAAGGAATGATTGCTCTTAGAGCTCTCTGTTCATAACTGTTTAGTGAAACAAAATTTTATTAGCAGAATAGAAGTTCCCTGATTAGAACGATATCTATGCCACTTAAGGGATACAACTTTATTACAGTGCCAGAAGATGCAATATCATAGTACTCGAGGAAAAGTTTCTAACTTAAAATTTGTTGAAACTGCCATGATGGGATTAGCCTCTGACGGAGGCTTGATGGTTCCTCATGCTATACCCGATGTTTCAGAAAGATGTAAATCGTGGAAACACTATACCTATGAAGCTTTGGCCTTTGAGGTAATGCGACTATTTATTTCCGACTTACCAGAATCTGTACTAAAGAATCTCATTGAGAAAAGTTACGCTACTTTCGAGGATCCTTTAATTGCACCCGTCCGCTCGCTTGCAAATCTTCATATATTAGAGTTATTCCACGGTCCTACATTAGCGTTCAAAGATATCGCTCTACAGTTTTTAGGTAACTTATTCGATTTCGTACTGGAAAAAGCTGACGCTAATCTGAATATCCTTGGCGCTACAAGCGGAGATACCGGTGGTGCGGCCATTGCTGGGATCAAGGGTAAAAAGCGAATAAATATTTTCATTTTGTATCCGAAAGGAAAAACAAGTCGACTGCAAGAACGGCAAATGACCACGGTTATCGAAGATAATGTTCACAATATTTGTCTCAATGGAAGCTTCGACGACTGTCAATCGCTGATGAAGTCGGTTTTCTCAGACTTATCATTTAGAGATAGATATAAATTAGGCGCTGTCAATTCAGTGAATTGGGTTCGGATATTAGCGCAAACTGTTTATTACTTTCATGCCTGGAATCAGCTTGATTGTCCCAAAAAGTTTGATGTAGCAGTGCCAACTGGGAATTTTGGTAATATTTTTGCCGGGTATGTTGCCAAGAGCATGGGTCTTCCGGTCAGGCACTTAATACTGGCAACTAATAGTAATGATATTTTAACAAGATATTTCAATAGCGGTCTCTATTCAAGGGAGCAAGTATTTTACAGTGAGAGTCCGGCCATGGATATTCAGGTGGCGAGTAATTTTGAAAGGTACTTGTTTTATCAACTTGATCAATCAACCAGTAAAGTTTCTCAGTTTATGGAGGAGTTTAAATCAACAGGGGCGATTAACTTAAATGCTATCTGGTCTAATCAAGACACAACTTTCTTAGCCGGAGCAGCAAGCGATCAGGAGACACTTGATACCATCAAACAGTTTCGACAACGCTATAATTATTTAGTGGATCCGCATACTGCGGTAGGCATAAGTGTTGCTCAGAAACTACATGTAGACGATATCCCACTTCTCTGTGTTAGTACCGCACATCCTGCAAAATTTGATCGGGCTATGCAGACGGCGTTGCCTGATGAAATAGTTCAACATCCCACCTTATCCAAACTTGAGAATCTGCCAGAACGCAAGCATTCTATGAGCGTTGACGAGCATTCTATAAAAGCGTTTATTGCTGACCGAGCAATTGAATAATCTCTGAAACTGCTCCGGTTAGTTCTGTAATGTTACTAATTGTAACGCTTGCCTCTGTTTCTCCACGTTTTGGACTTTTACTGTTTACGAGCCAAACTGTGTGTATCCCAAGTTCATTTGCTGCATCAATATCTAATATAGGATCATCTCCGACATAAATCATTTCTTGAGGCAGAGAGTTAGTGAAGTTGAGTGCATGAAGAAAAATTTCACCACATGGCTTTGCCCATCCTACTGCTTCAGCTGAGAATGAAAAAGAAAAGTATGGGGCTAAGGTTGTGCTATTAATATCAGCATTACCATTCGTAATGGCCCCGATAATATATTTTTTTGCTAGTAGTTTGATTACATCTTTCGTTCCAGGAAAAAGTTCTACGTCATTTCTCGCCTCAAGAAATACTTGCATCGCTGCGTTTACCGTTTCAGTGATGGAGCCGTTTTCGATCCCGCTTGCCTTTAGTATCTCCGAAATGGTAAAGCGTCTAAGTTCAGTAACCTTATTCGATAACTCTGGATGTTTTCTCAGAATATCCTGTCTTAGAACTTGCAAATTGACAGTATCGTAATTGGACTGGGGAACATTATCTTTGAACCAGTTCAAAAGCCTGTGCTCTGCTCTCCTGATCACAACTTCACTCGCCCAGAGGGTATTATCAAGATCAAAAGCAACGACCTTAATCACATATCTTCCTCATTGCCTTTCTTTCTTGAGGCGCGAGGATGTGCTTGATCATATGCCTCGGCGAGATGCTGAAAATTTAGATGGGTATAAATTTGAGTTGAGCTGATATCGGAGTGACCTAACAATTCTTGCACGGACCGTAAATCCCCTGAAGACTCTAAAAGATGACTTGCAAAACTATGTCTGAGCATATGCGGGTGTAACTTGCCAGGGATTTGCTGGTTAATTTGCCAATATTTGAGCCGTGCTTGAACATTGCGAGGACTAATTCGTTTTCCTCTATTACTTAAGAAGAGTGCAGTTTCGTCTTTCCCACACCTATTGGTTCGAACTTTTTTCCATTCCTGAAGCGCATACATCGCTCTTGAACCAACTGGAATGATCCTCTCCTTGTTACCTTTTCCACGGACCTTTATGTTGTTCTCCTCCCAAAAAACATCGCAAAGGTTGACACCAACGAGTTCGGCAAGCCTAAGACCAGACGAATAAAACAATTCGATCATCGCTTTATCCCTAACCGTAGACCATTTCTTACTTTTAACATCTAGAATTTTACTCATTTGATCTGCATCTAGTAGGGCAGGTAACTTCATCGTATTTTTTTGTGACAATACATGAATGGCTGGACTTGATTGTGTAACTCCCTCCCGGTTCAGAAACTTATAGAAGGATCGAATAGCGGACAGTTTTCTTTGTTGAGACCTTCCAGACAAACCTCTGGACTGACATTTGGCAAGATATTCCCTTAGATGGTGAGGCCTCAAATCTTCCCAAGATTGTAAGTGGATACTTTTACAGTACCTTCCCAATTCCTCTATGTCTCTCGAGTAATTCTTAACTGTGTTTGTAGCAAGGTTTCTTTCATTCGTCAGATGCAAAAGAAACTTCCTTAGCCAGCTTTGATCGAACGACATCTAAGCCTCAAGTATCCTAGGAATAACTAATCCCAAAACTTCGCCAAGAAGTCCGATAAAATTTGTTTCCTGATCCGGCTCGAAATAACTCTCATCGTTACTTCCAATAGATAGTACTCCGATGGGTTTAGTTTTATTACGAATTATTAAAATTGCTGATGATTTAACTTTGCTACTGCTGGGTCCAAATAGGAATTTCTTTTCTATTGGCTCTAAAATACCAAGTTTGGGTTTGTTATTCTCCAATATTAAGCCAATGTTTTCCGATGCGTGTTGTTCGCTAACAATAGATGTGAAGTGATTAATGCGCGTCTCACTGTTCCCGAACAACATTAGACTATAAGCGGTGCATTTAAATTCGTTCTTAAAGCTCTCTTCTATCGCAGAAAATAATTGTTCTCTTCCATTGCTGGAAATTAACTTGATGATTACGGACTTGCACTTATCAAAGGTCTTATTATTCGATTCGGCGATATTGATTAGATCTTTCAGTCTGTCTCTCAATGATTCATTTTGCTTTCGGAGGTTTTCGGTTTGCCTTGCTATCAATGAAATGGTGTTTCCGTCGTCACGCGTCAGCGATAGTGAGTCCAATAATGTCTGCCTATCTTGAAAAAAATCTGGGTGAGAAGCTAAATAGTCCTCGATATGAGTCTCTGTTTCTTTACGACTTACACCATCGAGTTCTTTCATATTTTTATATTCCCCTCAAATACGCGACAGGCTGGTCCTGCCATATGAATATTCCTGTTTTGGCCTGGCCAGCGAATCGACAAACTGCCGCCAGCCAGGTGCACGTTTACCTTTGAATCAAGTCTGCCCTGTAATCTACCTGCCACCACCGCCGCGCAAGCTCCTGTGCCGCATGCGAGGGTCTCCCCCACTCCGCGTTCATATACTCTGAGGGCGATTTCGCTGCGGTTCATTATTTCCATAAAGCCCACATTAGCTTTTTTAGGAAAGCTACTGTGACTTTCTATGATAGGACCAAGTTCATTGAGAGGAGCTTCCTTTATATCGTTGACTAGAATAACGGCATGAGGATTTCCTATATTTATTGCTGATAGTCTTACTTGACTACAGTCGCCTTTTTTTTCGGTATTGTTTTCAATTGGTATGTTATAGAAAACCTCTCTTTTCTCACTCAAGAAGGGTATATCTTTAGGATCTAGTTTCGGTACTCCCATATTAACGCTAACATTGTCACCTTCTCCTATTTTGCAGCTTAAGTGGCCTCCTTTCGTTTCCAGAATTATAGATTTCTTCGCAGTGAATCGCTTCTGACGGAGGAATAGCATTAGGCACCGAGCACCGTTACCGCATTGCTCTACCTCCCTACCATCTGAATTAAAAATACGATAGAGAAAATCTGCCTCGGGATCGGAAGGCGGTTCTACGGTCAACAACTGATCGAATCCTATACCTCGATGACGATCAGCGAGTTTTCGCACCTGTTCCTCCTGCAACGTAATATCCTGTGATATCAAATCTAAAACGACGAAGTCATTACCGAGGCCATGCATTTTTGTAAATCTTACGCGCATAAGGTTAGATTACTGAAGGACCTTTTTATTGCAAACCCCTTCTTTTTAATTCTAAAGAATTTCTTGAAGAGGAAGCGTTCTTTCAAGCAAAAGTTGATGTTCGATCGTTTCTCTGGCTCTAATGCAGTAGTGCTTTGACCCAGAAACCATAACCTCTGCCGCTCTGTTTCGGGAGTTATAGTTAGAACTCATCACGAAGCCATATGCACCCGATGCCTCTATGGCTAATAAGTCCCCTGGCTCAACGGCTATTTCTCTTTCATGCGCAAAGAAGTCGGCGGTTTCGCATATTGGACCAACAACAGAAAGTATTTGTTTCTTGTGTCTTTTCTTGACCTCACTAATATTCTGCCATGACCCATACAGTGCCGGTCTGATAAGGTCATTCATTGCTGCATCTACTATTGCAAACTTGCTTTCGTGATTTTTTTTGAGGAGCTCAACTTTGGTCAATAGGATACCTGCGTTTGCTACGATTTGACGCCCTGGTTCGAATAGTAGACGATGTTGATGTTCGCCCATAGCATTTATTACTGCCTCTGCATAGGTGGGGAGCGCTATTGGAATTTCGTCTTTGTAACGAACACCCACACCTCCCCCTAAATCCACGTGCTCTAGTTCTATCCCGTAGGATGCGAGTTCATCTATTATTTTTTTTAGTTCCACTATGGCTTCGATGATAGGTGCGATTTCAGTAATTTGTGATCCAATATGACAGTCAATACCGATCATATTTACATACTTCATCTGTCTGGACTCAACGTACATTCTCACGGCTGTACTTCTGCTGACGCCGAATTTATTTTCTTTCAAACCTGTTGAAATATATGGATGGGTTCCAGCATCTACATCCGGATTAACTCTTACAGAAGCCGGTGCAATTAAACCAACTTCTTGGCCAACACATTGAAGCAGATCAAGTTCAGCAGGAGATTCGACATTAAAGCAACCTATCCCTGCCTTAAGCGCAAATATGAGCTCTTCTCTAGTCTTTCCAACTCCAGAGAAAACTACTTTTGAGGGTGTGCCCCCTGCTTTTAATACACGTTGTAATTCTCCGCCCGATACTATGTCGAAACCCGAGCCGAGACTCGCCAGGATATTAAGTACTGCTATATTTGAGTTGGCTTTTACTGAGTAACAAACCGAGTGAGGATAGTCTCCAAAAGCGCTATCGAAGTTACGATAAGCTGTTTCTATATCTTCACAACTATATACGTAAGTCGGTGTCCCGTATTCGCATGCAATCTCCGAAAGGGGTACACCTTCTACATACAATTCCTCGCCCTTGTAATGGAAACTAGACATTTAGAGAAGTTCACCTTGTATTTTTCTTGAAGTCGTTTGTTCTTTATCTATTCCGACTTCTGGAAGATAAAGGGCCCCTTTTTGCCCGCAGGCCGCTAAGCAGAAAATCCCTAAAATTAGAAGTATATTTCTCATATTCAACATGTCTTCATGATGATGGTGAAGTATACTTCCAAAGCTATCCCAAGCAAAAAGTTAGAGAGTAAAACCTTGCAGGACAAAGAATACAATCGATTAGTAGACGAGACATTTTCTCTAATAGAGGAGGAAATCGACGCCTTACAAGGTGATTTCGAGACGGATATATCTGGCAGTCTGCTCCGAATTGAGCTCCCGGACAAATCAGAAATAGTTATAAGTCGTCAAATTAGTACTCACGAAATATGGATTGCAGCTAAATCCGGCGGTTACCACCTCTGCGCGGTTTCTGGTCGGGAATGGCATTGTAAAGCCTCAGAGGAGGGATTATCGACTTTACTTAGCCGTCTTATAAAGGAGCAGTCAGGGGTGGCGGTTAGGATACTGAACTGATCCTGGCTCTCGCTGCAGATATAGCTGCGCGAACTGCCTTTGGTGCCGTCCCTCCTATATGGTGACGCGCATTTACCGAACCTTCCAACGAGAGGTCAAGATCATCCTCAATAAGCTCACTATGTTTTTTTAACTCTTCAATGTGCAGTTGTCCAAGATCTAAATCGCGTTCTATGGCGACTTTCACAATCTTTCCAACTACCTTATGAGCATCACGAAATGCTAAACCTTTTTTTACTAAGTAATCTGCCAAATCAGTAGCAGTAGAATACCCACTTAGCGCTGATTGGAACATGTTATCCCTCTTCGCTTGGATGGCTGGTATCATGTCAGCGTACGCTGTTAGGCAACTAAGTATTGTTTGCACAGAATCAAAGAGTGGCTCCTTATCCTCTTGATTGTCTTTGTTGTAGGCTAACGGCTGAGCTTTCATCAGTGTTATTAAAGCCATTAGACTTCCAATAACTCGACCTGATTTACCTCTAACGAGCTCTGCTACGTCGGGATTTTTCTTCTGAGGCATGATGGATGACCCGGTGCAGAAGCGATCTGGCAAATCTATGAAGTTAAATTGAGGCGAGGCCCACAATACGAGTTCTTCTGCCCAACGTGAAAGGTGGACCATGAGAATACTCGCTGTGCCTGTAAACTCTATGGCGAAATCGCGGTCGCTCACGGCATCCATCGAGTTATTGCAGACTTTATCGAATTCAAGCAGTCTCGCAGTAAGTTGTCGATCGATTGGATAAGTAGTCCCCCCCAAAGCAGCGGCTCCCAGAGGAGAGATATTCACCCGCTTACGACAATCTTCGAATCTCCCGTGGTCACGGAAAATCATTTCGAACCAAGCCATAAGGTGATGACCAAATGTTATAGGTTGGGCGATTTGAAGGTGTGTGAATCCAGGCATTATTGTATCTGCCTCGCGTTCTGCTAAATCAAGGATACCGAGTTGGACTTCACGAATTTTATCCTGAATTTTATCTATGGAGTTCCTGAGATAGAGTCTCATGTCCGTGGCTACTTGATCGTTTCTTGATCGTCCTGTGTGCAGTTTTTTTCCAGTTTCACCAATCAGCTCTGTTAGCTCGCGTTCAATATTCATATGAACATCCTCTAGAGCGACGGACCAATTAAACTCACCCTTAGAGATTTGCTCTCCGATTTTCCTCAAGCCGTCAAAAATTTTATTGGCCTCTTCTACCTCGAGAATACCTACGTCTCGTAACATTGTGGCGTGCGCTATTGAGCCTTCGATATCATACCTTGCTAGTTCCTGGTCGAAGGTTACTGACGCAGTAAAGCTCTCCACGAACTCGTCTGTGGCTTCTTCAAATCGTCCATCCCAAGGTTTTGTTTTGTTCTTCATTCGGTTTTTACCAGTAGGTGAATTCCACTGAATTTCGCAAGTATAGCAGCTACTCGGTGAAAACCGCATCTTCAGAGGCAAGTGCGAAGGTGACGTCCGTTTCTTCGCTTAAAGCTTGAAATAGTTTCTCGGGTCTAACTCTTTGAGAGGGTCAGATTTTTTTTAAGCTTACGTCCTATAGAAACCTCAGCGATGGTATTCTTTACCTGTGTTAACCTTTATTGATACATGAGCGGAAAGCGACAATAATGGAACGAACTCTGCGAATTGCCAGTAGGAAAAGTGCTCTCGCACTTTGGCAAGCGAATTATGTCCGTGAAGCCCTCATAGAGTGTCACCCTAAAATAGACATAGAAATCATCGGGTTCTCCACGGAAGGCGACAGGAATCAGCTAGATTCTCTAAGTACAATTGGTGGGAAGGGGCTATTTCTTAAAGAATTGGAGCATGCACTCGTGGTTGGGGAAGCAGACATAGCTGTTCATTCGATGAAAGATGTTCCTGCGTTACTTCCTTCCGGTCTTGAAATTGGAGCAATTTGTAA
>MDTE01032503.1_pt1 | contig 21396 bp, 17 predicted proteins | sample 811231 | NCBI WGS metagenome assembly MDTE01 (sample SAMN05326651, study PRJNA326480) | marine metagenome | isolation source: seawater | place: Indian Ocean: Red Sea | collected 2010
AGCCGACGGATTTACAGTCCGCTCCCATTGGCCGCTCGGGCAACCTGCCGTGCTGTCGTGCAGCGCGGGAAACCTTACAGGGGGCTCATCGACTATTCGAGGCCGAGCCCTTGCAGTGCCTGATCCATCGTGGGAGCCGTTGCAATGCGCTCGCGCATGTCTTCCTCGAAGCCGACTGCGGGGACTCCCACGAAGGTGGCCCCGGCGGCGAGAGCCGCCTGCGCATCCCACGTGGAATCCCCAACCATGGTCGCGCTGCCCGGTGCGACATCGAGAATCCGACAGGCGTCGAGCACTCCATCCGGTTCGGGTTTGGGTCGCATCGATGGGTCCCGTCCCACCACCACGTCAATCTCCTGCCCCATGCGCAGGCCGTGGAATTCCAGCACGTCCGTGGCCACATCTCCAGGCAGCAGGGTGATGACCGCCGTCGGTTGAGAAACCAAACGCCCGAAACACTCCTGCACGGTGGGCATCAGGTGCGACTGAGGAATCGCGGCCCGCTCGTGGCGCGCGATGGTCTCGGAAATTCGACTCCACCGAGCATCGCCGAAGAAGGCGTGCAAGACACTCATGCAACTCATCGTGGCTCGATCCCAATCCGTCGTCGGGACGTCGACGTCTGACCACTCCCCCACAAGATCCTGCACGTCCGCTAGGGCGGCCGCATAGTTCGTGAAGGACTGAAGGTCCACCAAGGTTCGATCAAGGTCGAGAAGAAGTACATTCAATGAGGTCACATCCAAGGATTGCACCGTGGCACTGACAACTGTGCCGCGACATTCGCCCTATGCGAACCACCTCTGTGCATTTTCATGAAGCACTCGTTGGACACCACTGTCATCAAGCCCGCTCGAGCGAACATCTTCTACGCATCGTGCGAGAGATCCCCGGAAGGGAAAATCTGATCCGAGCAAAATTCGATCAACCCCCATGGTGTCGACCGCACATTGGAAAGCAGGTTGGTGATACGAGCAGTTGTCAGTCCAGATGCGCTCTCGCAAGTAAGTGCCGACGTCATGCTGTGCATCACCCTTGCCACTTAAATCATCTATCCGCGTCTGCAGGTACGGGAGCACTCCGCCGAGGTGGGTGACGATGAGGTCCAGATTTGGGATTCTATCCAACATCCCAGACAGAATGAGCCGGGCAGCCGCGAGGCTGTTTCCAAACACTGCTCCCAAAGATCCGCCTAACCCCCACGCCATCATCGCCTCCGCCGGCGGCTCGAAGGCTGGATGCATTTGGGCAACAAGTCCAGCATCAGCCATTGCCCGTAGTACTGGTTCGTATTCAGGTTGATCGGTTTGGAACCGACCCGTAACGCCAAAAAGCTCCACGCCGCGAACGAATTCACTTGAGGAGACACGCTGAATCTCGGCCATCGCCTCTTCGGGATGCGGCAGAGGAAGCGTAATCATGGCGCGCAAGCGAGAGGGGTGCTTCTCGCACGCAGCAACCAGGTCATCGTTTACCTCGGCTGCGGCATTTGCTGCTCCTTGCGGGTCAGAAAATCCAACACCTGGTGGAGGAATCGAGATGACTGATAGCTTGATCTGTGCCTCATCCATTTCTCGGAAGCGAGAATCGAGGCTCTGAAGCAGGTCTGCTCCCTTGGCTCCCAGCACAATCCGACGAGTGGCTTCCACCCCTGGATCAACCCGACCTTCTTCCTCCAAAAGCCTCATGTACGCGGGAGTCAGCCAGTGACTGTGGGTATCGATCATGGGTCCTTCCCCACTTTCATTAATTGAGGGGTTGTGGGGTCCAAAAATTGAGCCCCACAACCCCTCGTCACGCGGAATTACATGTTGGCGTCTGCCCAGGCCTGCATGTCTGCCTCAACATCGGCCCGATCCCAATCGTTCGCGCCGTCAACGAAGCGCTCATCGACGAAGGACCCGACATCGAGTGAGTCAGCATCCAATTCACCAATGGAAATCAGCTCGTCAGCCTGACTCTGCCAGACATCACGTTGGACGATGCCGAAAACGCCATCTGAGCCGACGGGCTCTTGAGCCGCCACGGACTGGTCGTACGAGGCTACGCCTGCGGCTTCATCTTCCCACTCTTCTGGTACCGCTGCTTTGCCCATGGCCTGGGTGACCTCAGGATTGGCGAGCCCCGCGTAGGTTCCTTTGGCCCAGGCTCGGAGGAATCCTTCGATGCATTCGCCATTCTCCTCAATCGTGGAGGGGGTGACAATGAAAGATGCTGAAGGAGACGCTTTGAAGTCGGCTGGCGCTATATCTTTAATGTCGATTCCGGCAGCTTGCATACCGATGAAATCGATGATGGCTCCAGCGATCGCATCGACCGACCCGTTCTCGAGTGATTCAGCCAAAATCGCTGGGCTTTCGCCGAGCATGACGGTGTTAACTGATGCTGGGTCCACACCGAGAGAGGTCCAGATGATCTCTACGGTTGCCTGGTCACTATCGGTGACAAGGCCAACCGTCTTCACGTCTGCTGGATTATCTGGTCCATCGGCAAGAGTCACCAGTCCCTCGGCCGCAACATTCCAGTAGTCATAGAGAACCTTCAGGTTCGCCCCAGCGTCCAGGGCCTGCATTACTTCCGGACCACCAGCTGTCGCAATGTCCGCGGTGCCGTTATCGACGAATGCTGTCTCTGGAAGCTCGCCCCCGGGGAGAAGCTCCACCTGCATGCCCTCATCTTCGAAATATCCGAGGGCATTAGCCGTGATGAGGGGCCAGAAGATGATTGATTCAGGAATTGGCTGTAAGAAACCGATGGTTCCACAATCTTTCGGCGCTTCCTCTGCTGCCTCGTCGCTGTCTGAGGCGCTAGATGCGGCGTCATCGTCACTACCTCCGCAAGCCGCCAGCACTAGAGCCCCAGCCGCTATCGCGGCGGCCAGTTGCATTGACCTTTTCTTCATTTTCTTTCCTCCCTAATGGGGTTGGGTTCCGGATGCTGCTTCACAACTTCCGGAGTCTTGTTTCTATGCTGAATCACGTGCTAACTCTTTCCGCTTTTCGTAGCGCCGTTCCATCTTGCGCGTGCGCTTCAACATCCGATCATTGCGATTCCAAAAGATGATGTAACGATCAAGCAATTCCATAAAGCCGTAAAGCAGTAGACCTAGAGCGGTCAGGGAGAAGAGGACGGCATAGGCAGCAGGCGTATTCAACTGGAAAGAGAATCGCTGAATCAGGAGACCTAACCCCTGGTCAGCAGACACAAACTCGCCAACAATTGCCCCAATTAGTGCAAGCGAGATGGCTGTCTTGAGTCCCGCAAAAGTTACAGGCATTGCCGAGGGTAGTTGGAGTCGGAAGAATTCTTGCCCCTTCGATGCTCGAAGGGAGCGAAACAGTTCTTTCTCGTCTTCATCAATAATCGTTAGCCCTGTAAGCGTGTTGATGAAAACGGGGAAGAAGCAGATCGTTGCCGCCAACACAATTTTGGGCAACGTGCCAAATCCCAACCAAATGAACAACAGCGGTGCGATAGCGACACGCGGGGTAACCTGAAGAGCGACCATGTACGGCGTAACCACTTGTCGAAAGGGGCCATAGAGGGCAGCGCCCACCGCGATGAGGAACCCACCAAGCGAGCCCAGAATGAATCCGGCAATCACCTCGTAAACGGTGATCCACAGATTGTCCATAAGAATGCCCGAGACGACCAGGTTCCAGAAAGCAAGCACCACATCGCCCGGTGCGGGGAGTATTCGAGGGCTAACCAATCCTTGGTCCGCTGCCAACCACCACACAAATATGACGATTGCGAATGCACCGAGTTGAAGCGGGAGCGAACGAAGAATCCCTCGCCAACCGCGGTTGCCACTTACAGAACTGCCCCCTACAACAATGTCGCTCATTGATCCGCTCCAAGAATCTCGCGGACTTCGAAGACGAGGTCGTTAAATTCTGGTGATCTCATAAGGCCTATATGTCTCGGGTGTTCGAAAGGCACGTTTATGACACGTGCCAACCGTCCTGGACGTGGCGTCATGACCAAGACTTCATCAGCCAGAAAAATGGCCTCTGCAATATTGTGCGTGACGAACAGTGTAGTTGCCCCTATGTCTGCATGAATCTTTAGAAGCTCAATGTTGAGGCGCTCCCGGGTGAATTCATCGAGCGCTCCGAACGGCTCGTCCAGCAACAATATGCTCGCCCCCGTCATGAGCAGACGGGCCAAAGCAACTCGCTGCTGCATGCCACCGGAAAGATGCCTCGGGTAGGAAAATTGGAACCCTTCAAGACCGACCAGCTGGAGCAAATCCATACCTTTTTCTTGATCGGACTTAGATACTCGACCCCGAAGTTGTGAGGGAAGCAATACGTTCTCGATGGCTGTTTTCCATGGGAGAAGCGTGGGTCGCTGAAACATCATTCCGACTTCTTCACTGGGACCGGAGACTTCGTGACCACGAAGTGTCAAAATCCCACTGTGCGAGTCCAGGCCGGCCACCAGGCGGAGAAGGGTTGATTTTCCACAACCGCTGGGCCCCAAGACAGAGGCGAATCCACCTTCCGGGATCGAGAATGACGCGCCCTCGAGGGCAACTACTTCGTCGAAGGTCTTCCCCACCATAGATCCCTCAATGCACGCGCCAGTGCTTCCCTGAGCCGTCTGTCGGATTTCGTCTGCCATCTCGTTTGTTCCGAACTACGGAAGAGCACACACATTCTCGAGATCTCCCAACCCATCAATGTGGGTTCGAACGCTTGACCCTGGCGTCAGCCAGGGCTGATCAGGATGTGAAAGAGCGACACCACTCGGCGTACCGGTAAAGATCAAATCTCCCGGCCGCAACGAGATCATCTGGCTGATGTATGCGACCAACTCGGCTGGCTTGAAGTGAAGGTCGCCTAACTGCGATGACTGGACGGTTTCACCATTAACTTCACACGTAATGCGCTTGCCTTCTAGCGCCCCAAATTCATCCTTAGTCACCATCCAAGGCCCGACAGGCGACGAACTCTCGAGAGTCTTGCCAAGCAACCACTGAGTGGTACGCAACTGCCAATCACGCACCGATATGTCGTTCCCCACCGTGTAGCCCGCAATTGCCTCCTCCGCCTCGGCCTCTCCGCTGAATCGACATTCACGGCCGATGACAAGAACGAGTTCTGTTTCCCAATCCAGCTGCACGGACACATTTGGGGGAGGCATGACTATGTTGTCCCGGGCTCCGATGAGGGCTGCCGCCATCTTGCTGAATACGGTGGGAAATTCCGGGAGAGGTATTCCTGTTTCTTCCGCGTGCCCCGCGTAGTTCAGGCCAACGCACCATGTGGCGGAAGGAGTTGGAATGACCGGAGCAAAGTCTGCTCCCTCTACCGGCACTTGTTCTCCAGTCCTATGAGCCTCGGCCGACCCCAGTCCTTGCTCCAAGACTTCTTTTGCCGATGGAAAGTCAAGAAGGTGGACGACATCATCAGCAACGAGCCCTGCCGCAGTGCCTGACTCGCGCCGAATGGTTGCTAAGCGCATCATTGACCCTTCATTGAGTAGGTTTCTCGAAGAAGAGCCTTGTCAACCTTGCCAACATTTGTTAACGGAAGGGCGTCCACGACTTCTAGAAACTCGGGAAATTTGAAAGTCGCGACCCCGCTTTGTGAGAAGTGCTCACGAAGCTCATCGAGACTCAACTCATCGGACACTTCCGCTATGACGCAAATTCGCGCACCGAGGGTTTGATCTGGAATTCCAATCGCAGCAGTATTAATGACAGCTGGGTGAGCCAATACGTAATTTTCGATTTCCTCTGCCGAGATCTTTTCCCCACCGCGATTAATGTGATCTTTGGATCTACCCTCAACGATCAAATTCCCCTGTACGTCCGCTCGGACAAGATCTCCGGTTCGATAGAAGCCGTCTGCAGTGAAGGAACGTTCATTGTGGTCAGGCGCGGAGAAATACCCCCGAATGGTGTAAGGCCCGCGCGTGAGGAGTTCACCCACTTCGCCGACCGAAACCAGTTCGCCATCTCCCGAGACAATACGAATCTCGTCCAATTCGCTAATTTTCCGGCCCTGAGTGTGAACGATCACATCTTCTGGGTCATCAAGGCGCGTGTAATTCAAAAGTCCTTCCGCCATGCCAAACACTTGCTGCAAGGTGCACCCAAGCCGTGACCCGACATCTTTGGCGACCTCCGGGTTGAGCCGGGCGCCACCCACTTGCAACACTTCGAGACTTGCGAGAGCCGAACGGTCGGCCTCGTCCATCCACGAAATAGCCACCGCTGGGACGACGGCCGTAATCGTTGGCTGATGCTTCCGCGCTATAGGAAACACAGACTTGACGGATGGCGAGGGCGACATGATCACCACACCTCCATTCGCGATCGTCCCAAGGAGGCCCGGGCAACCGAGTGGAAAGTTATGCCCCGCTGGCAGCGCCACCAGGTATCGCGAGAACTGATTTAGAGCGCTCACCCGACTGGATTCCTCAACGTTGTACGTGTAATCAGTGTGAGTGCGAGCTATGAGTTTGGGTAACCCGGTCGTACCACCGGAAAGCAAAAAAAGTGCGATATCAGTAGGCGCGGGCACGTGTGGATCCCGACACTCGTCGCTCGGGACGTCATCCAAAGCCACATCGTCAAGTCGCTGGCCATCGACGATAACGAGGTCCAAGCCCTTGACCTCTTCCGAAACCTGACGCGCGAGTTCCACAAAATCGACGTCAGAGGCAGGGGTACTCGACACACAAATGCCGCGCGCACCCGCAGTACGGGCGACGTGTCGAAGTTCCGCTCGCCGATGCCCAGGTAGGGCGAGTACGGGAGTGACACCCGCCCAAATCATCGCCAGGAAAGTGAAGACAAAGTCAGATGAATTGGGGAGTTGGAGAACCACTCGATCGTCGACGCCCAGCCCGGCGCGCCTGAGCCCCTCAGCGCGGCAACGGACAACTTCCCACAACTCGTCCCGAGTCCAACAGCGCTCATCGGCGACCATCACCGGCGCCTTTGGATTCTCACTCAGCGGTTCTCGAACGAAGTCGAGTAGAGAGCGGTCGCGCCACATCCCCGCAGACCTGTACTCGGCGACAAATTCATCCGGCCAGGGCACGAACCCTTCCTGCATCTGGCCTCCTTGTCCCGCTCAGCCACCATGCAACATAAAATCTGACAGGGTCACTGAATGTGTCACACTTCCGTGGGTCAACCTAGGCCCGGGAGGCGGGACAAAGCAGCACATTCAACAAAATTGTTGTGGTTTCGTTCCCGGACGTTAAGCACTCGACGGCCAATTTGTTGCCACATCCGCACATTGACCCTCAAGGAGTAACGTCAAAACATGGGCCAGGACCACACCGCCAATCAACTTCGCTCATGGGCGCTTGTTGGTGTCCTCGCCGCCTCAACTTTTCCCATAATGTCGGGGGCAGTCATCGTCCCCGCGCTCAACGAACTCCGAGTCGCTTTCGAACTTGGAAGTGTTGGCGCCGCAGCTCTTGTTACCGCTCACACGATCTTTATCGCGATCGGCAGCCCCCTGGCTGGGATCGCAATCGACCGCGTTGGAGCCAAGCTCCCCTTGATCTGGGGACTTGTCGGGTTTGGGTTTTTCGGTAGCGCGGGTGCCCTGGCGCCTACGGTTGGCTGGCTCGTGGTAAGCCGCGTTCCTTTTGGACTGGCCACTGGCTTCATATTTACAGCCATCACCGTCGTAATTTTGCAGGGAACTTCCGGGGACCGCCGCAACACGGTTATGGGGTGGCGAGCGGCATCAAATCAGTTTGGGGGAATTGTCTATCCGACGATTGGCGGCTTCGCCGCCATCGCAGCTTGGCAAGGTGCGTTCTTGGTGTACGCCGCTGCTCTGCCCATCGCACTCCTCATATTTATGACTCTTCCAGATGACAAGCCGGGTGGGCGCCCACCAAGCGGCGTTATCCGGCTGATCAGGCGCGACTCTCGACTACTTCGCCTCTTCCTGGCCGCCTTCAGCGCCTACGCAGCGCTCTACGTGATTGTCATTTTTGTTCCTCAACTTCTCGAGGCCGTCGGATTAGGTAGTGCCGCGATTGTGGGGCTGTTCATTAGCGCGATGAACCTGGCCGCCTTTGCAGTTGCCAGCATGTACGGCCGAATTCGCCGTTCGCTTGGGCCCGGAGTTCTTCTCTGGCTCGCCGGTGGACTCTACGTCACTTCAGCGCTCATTTTGATTGCTCTCACCGGTTCAGCTTCCATAGTTGTTGCAATGCTTATGTTTGGCGCGGCCCATGGCCTCGTAGTTCCGGCGCTCACAGTGAGCGTTGGCAACTGCGCTCCGCCACCAATGCGCGGGCGAGTGACTTCTGGTCTAGGAGTGACCAATTACCTCGGTCAATTTTCGAGCGCTTACATGGCCGCACCACTGGTGATCATCTTTGGCCTCGCAGGATCTTTCGTGCTTCTCGGTCTAGCCGGAGCTATTGTCGCGGTCGCTGGATCCCGTGCCGCGGAAGCATCAACAACCCAGATCGGGGACGACACATGACCCATGAATTCGAATCGCGCACCGATCAGGTCGTCTGGCGTCAGAATGATGGGCGGCGCGAGACGGTTGAGGCGACCTTCTTGGCATACACGGGCGCGAAAGACCGAACTACTGGGCATCAGCGCTCAATCGAGAACCCGGGGGGCTTTTGGTCTCAGGTCATTGACTTTCTCAACATCCCCGTCCTACGGCCGCCGAGCCGAGCGATGGTGAACGGCTCACACATGTCAGAAGTCCAGTGGTTCGAAGACGCATCGATCAACTTTGCCCACGCGTGTCTGGCCAAGTGGGAGAACTCAGACCGTGAAGCACTCATCGAAGAGCGCGAGGACGGCTCCATTGAACAGTGGAGTGGGCGCGCTCTTTGTAACGAAGTGCGCCGTGGCGCGGGCGTACTTCGCGATATGGGCGTTTCTCCCGGCGATCGTGTCCTTCTACTTCTGCCCATGTCATCCGAGGGAGTCATAGCCCTCCTGTCCGTTGCCTGGCTCGGAGCGGTGGCTGTGCCCGTCTTCTCCGGCTTCGGTGTCGAGGCGACTCGAATCCGACTGTTGGACTCAAAGGCGCGACTCGTGGTGACGATGAGCGGTTTGAGGCGCCGGGATCGGCCCGTTGATCTGATCTCCGTGGCGATAGCCGCGATGTCGGGTACTCCTGCCGAGGGAAACCTCCTCGTCTGGGGCGACTCGCCTGAGGGCTCGGAATCCACCTACTCGTCATGGAGCGAACGAGCTCGAGACGCCACCCCGGTGATTGACCCTGCGTCAACTGACGCGCAAGAAGAACTACTCATCGCCTATACCTCAGGAACAACAGGAAAACCCAAGGGAGTCGTTCACACCCACGGAGGCCTCACAGTCAAGCTGGCTCAAGAAGGGGCATTTCAACTCGATATCCAGCCAGGTGATCGGGCAGCGTGGGTAACCGACCTGGGCTGGATCATGAGCGCTTGGATTATCGCCTCAACGCTCATCAACTCGGCCAGCCTCGTGTGTTATTCCGGAGCACCTAACTTTCCTAACCCGACTCGCATCTTCGATTTCGCTCGCCGGCATCAACTCACAGCCCTCGGGCTTTCGCCCAGCCTCATCAGAGGAATGATGGGCGGTTCGCAACAAATAGAACCTGCTGATTTACAGTTGCCGAACTTGCTGGCGTTCGGCTCGAGCGGTGAACCGTGGACGGAACAGGCCTGGTGGTGGCTGTTCGAGGAGGTCGGTCGTCGCGAAATACCCATTGTGAATTTTACGGGTGGCACGGAAGTCGGAGCCTGCTTCCTGAGCGTAAGCCTCCTACAAGGCATCAAGCCTCTGTCCGTCGGATCTCCGTGTTGGGGAATGGACGTAGATGTCTGGAGCACTTCGGGGCCTGTGAACCCCGGGGCTGAAGGAGAGCTGGTCTGCAAGACCCCGTGGCCATCCATGGCTCGCACTGTTTGGGGAGACCACCAACGCTTTCTCGATACGTATTTCGACACCTGGCCCGACGTGTGGAGGCACGGCGATCGCGCTTCACGCGACGACGACGGCTTCTGGACATTGCACGGACGCTCAGACGACGTCATGAACATTGCTGGCAAGCGCCTCGGGCCTGTCGAGGTGGAGGCTGCGGTTCTGTCCTGTCCAGGAGTGGCGCAGGTGGCCGCCGTGGGCGTTCCTCACCCAACAAAAGGAGAGTCAATCGCACTATTCGTGGTCTTGACGGACCCCACGGATTCGAACGAAATTCCAGTTGCAATCGCCGAATGCATTCGCGCGTCAGTCATCTCTGCTCTCGGCAAAGCGTTTACTCCGTCTCACGTCGTGGCCGTTGCTGATCTACCGCGGACGCGCACGGCGAAAACTGTGCGGAGGGCAATACGTTCTATCGCCCTTGGCGATGATCCAGGGGACCTCACCACAATTGACAATCCTGAGGTGTTGTCTCAATTTCCGGTCTTCAATCTGTAACTTCAGCCTAGACAACGCCCTCGTCGCATGACATTATCGAGGCATTCTCCACAGAACCGTTACATGTCCCGTGAATGGGAAATTAGGAGGCGAGGAAGAAGATGTCCACATACGTCACGTCGCTGAGACACGTTGCCCTGACCGTGCCGGATCCAGCTGTGGGCCGCGACTTCTACCAAGCATTCGGATTAGAGACGCACGAACGATCCGACAAAGTGGCCATGCGCTGCTATGGACGGGACCAGGACCAGATTGTCATGTTGGAAGGGGCAGAAAAAAAAATCCATCATTACTCCTTCACAGCCACAGATGAGGGTCTCAACAAGGTTCGTGAGCGCGTCCTCGCTCGAAAAATCGAAGTTTTTGACGAAGCTCCCGACGGAGCTGACAACGGTGGGATCTGGTTCAAGGACTTCGAAGATATGTGGGTAAACGTCACAGATATCGAACCTGCCACCCCCGTTTCCTACGAACACGTCCCTGAGGTCAATGTTGGTGGTCGCTACCCCCGGGTCGACGTGCCCGCTTGGCGCTCTTCGCCCAAGGAACCCCGACCCCGCCGGCTTGGACATTCCCTTATGTTTACATCGAGTATTCCTGACGCCCAGGAGTTTTACGGCGACGTCCTGGGCCTACGCCTGTCCGACCGAATCGTTGTTCAACCCCCGGGAGCACCAGAGCCATTTCCCGTTGTCGCCTTCATGAACGTGGGCGAAGGCGATCACCACGTCTTCGGCTTCGTCCAAGGAACCCACCGCGGATTTCATCACGCTAGCTTCGAGGTGAGTGGCCTAGATGAAATGGCGGTCGGCGCCGACAAGTTGAATTCGGCTGGGGCCACCATGTGCTTTGGCCTCGGTCGCCATGCGCTGGGCTCAAATCTCTTCCACTACACCCGCGACCCGTGGGGTAGTTGGGTCGAATACTTCTCTGACATAGACCAAATCACGACCGCTTGGGAGGCAAAAGACTGGCCCGACAGCGAAGCCCCTGTCGCGATGTGGGGTCCGCCTCAGCCCGACGAGTTCTTCCAGAATCACGAGTCAACGCCGGGGTCCTAGATCATGCGCGCCGTAGTGATCCACGAACATGGTGGGGTTGACGTCCTCAACGTCGAAGATGTTCCAACCCCTGAGCCTGGGCCTGGCGAGTTACGCATAAGAGTTGGTGCGGTCTCCGTCAACTCTTTTCTGGATGTCTCAAATCGAGCGGGCCGCGTCCCCTACGCCAATTACTCCTTTCCGCACATCCTCGGTGTTGAGCACACCGGCGTTATTGACGCTCTCGGAGACGACTGTCCCGACTGGATGAAGGAGGGAGCCCGCGTCGTTGTTCAGGCGGCATACCCGCGCGCCGATGGAACCATTGGTCTCATCGGCGTTCACCGCGCCGGTTCGGCTGCTGAGTACTCAGTAGTGCCGACAACCGCCGTTCGTCCCTTGCCGGACAGCGTCTCCTTTGTTGATGGCGCCGCCCTTGCCCTGAATGGCCCGCTCGCCGTCAGGCAATTGGAGTACGCGGGCTTCGAGCCTGGCGAGTGGGTTCTCGTGCAGGCGGCCGCCTCGGCGAGCGGAACAATGATGATTCAAGTGCTCCTACACCTGGGAGGTCGCATTGTTGCCACTTCCCGAGATGCTTCCAAACGCCAAGCACTCACGAGCCTTGGTGTCGAGCATGCGCTTGACTCCTCCAGCGCCTCTTTTGTTGACGAGGTCCGTGAAATCACTGGCCAGGGAGCGGATCTGTCCGTGGACAACATCGGTGCAGGGGACTTATGGCGCACCTCTATTGCGGCACTCCGTGATGGAGGACGCCTTGTGACCTCCGGTGCAAGGTTCGGTGATGAAGTGCCCCTGAACCTCCGTGACCTCTACACACGGAACCTTTCCGTGCTCGGTGTTCGCACCTACAACCCGCAAGCAGCGGATAGACTGTGGGAGTTGGTTCAGGAGGGTCTGCGTCCCGTCATTGCTTCGACATTTTCTCTCGACGATGTGCGGTCAGCTCATGCAATGATCGAGAACCAAGAGAACGTCGGTCGCGTTGTTCTGTCCGTGTGGGACGAGTGACCCGGCGGTGGACAGCGACATCATCGGGGGCGTTGTCCTCCGAAGAGACCACCCACGACCTCTTGGACTCGCACTAGGTCAACACGTCACTGACCTGACAAGCGTCATTGAAGAATTCGGCTACGGCGTCGACTCTGACCTGTCCATAAGAGAACTGTTGGAAGGCTGGCAAGAGTTCGGACCGGTCGTCGAATCGGCACTTCGCCGCCTCACGACAAGGGATAGCGAGAAAGTCAGATGGGAGCCGATCTCGCTCTGTGACCTGGGGGCGCCCGTGCACCCCGAGGCCTCTCTGATTTTCACTGCTGCAAACTACGCTGCTCACACCTCAGAGGCAGAGTCATCCGAAAAGGTCACCAACAAGGTTTCAACGGGATCTGACACGCCGTACGTGTTCCTCAAGCCCATGCGCAGTGTTATTGGCCCCTATGACCAAGTGGTCAAACCAAAAGATGTTGAGCAACTGGACTGGGAAGTGGAGTTAGCAGTTGTCATCGGTTCACCAGGACGTCGCATTCCCGTCGGCGAAGCTATGGATCACATTGCAGGGTACATAATCTGCAACGACGTATCCGCAAGAGACTTCGTCCAGCGCCCAGACTGGCCGATGTTTTCCTCTGACTGGTTTGCGCAGAAGGCTTTTGATACTTTCACTCCGATCGGCCCGGCTTTCGTGCCAGCCGGCCTCGTAGGGGACCCCCGCGACTTGGTGCTTCAGCTGTCGGTCGACGGTGAAATTATGCAAGAAGCGCATGCACGGGACATGATCTTTTCGATCGCCGAACAGATCTCCTATGCAAGCAGATTCACGTCGCTACAGCCAGGCGACATGATTTCTACCGGAACTCCCTCGGGGGTTGGAATGGCGCGCGGTAGGTACCTCGATGTCGGGGAAGTTATGACCGCACAAGTATCTGGTCTCGGAAAGCAGCAAAACCGAATCGTGCAAGAGATCTAAGGAATTTCTCAGAACATGTCCACGCCAAGAACCATTTCCATCGTTGGAGGTGGACCGGGAGGGTTGTTTCTCGGGATCCTTTTGCGTCAGAAGCGGCCCGACTGGGCCGTCGAGATTTGGGAGCGGAATGCTCCGGATGCCACCTTTGGCTTCGGCGTAGTCTTCTCCGACCGCACCGTTGAACTCCTCGAGCAAGCTGACCCCGAGTCACTCTCACTTATTCGTGAGAGTTTTCAATCGTGGACTGATATCGAGATCAGCACGTCGAATGGGTTCATGCGCACTGGGGGTCACGGTTTCTCCGCGATCGCTCGCCATCGCCTTCTCAACATTCTCCAACAACGCGCTCGTGACGTCTCTCTAAGCGTCCATTACGAGAGCGAAGTGGCAAATCTTGACGAGTTGTACTCGAAATCTGATGTCGTTGTGGGTGCCGACGGTATTAACAGTCAAGTCCGGGAACATTGGCGCTCTCAATTTGACACGGATATTTGCCTGGGATCTGCTCGGTTCATCTGGTTTGCAACGCCACGACGATACGACGCGTTGACTTTCCATTTCGTGGATACGGAATATGGTCCGTTTGCAACGCACGCCTATCCCTTTTCGGATGAACTTTCTACCTTCATCGTAGAAACTGATACCTACACGTGGCAGCGAGCGGGGCTTGATCGCTCCGGCGAGGGGAGTCTTGGCATTGGTGAGTCTGACGAGAGGTCGATGGATTTCTGCAGGGAGATCTTCACAGAATCTCTCCATGGACAGGAGTTAGTTGGGAACGCGTCCCAATGGCGTCAATTTCCGACCGTGCGTAACCATTCTTGGATTGCATCCGACAAAGTTGTCATCCTGGGGGATGCGGCCCATACGGCTCACTTCTCCGTTGGTTCTGGAACAAAGATGGCAATGGAGGATGCGTATGCCCTCGCTGAAGCTCTGACCGAAAGCGACGACTCCTCAAGAGCTCTGCACTCGTTCGAAACGTCGCGTAAACCCTTAGTTGGTCGAATCCAAGAGCTTGCGGAGCCAAGTAGAGGTTGGTGGGAGAACTTTCACGCGTGGGTTGATCGAGACATCAATACGTTTTCGGTGAACTTTCTCAGTAGAACGGGACGTGAAACGGCTCTACACCTCCACACTCGAGATGCCGCCTTTGCGAAGGAGGCGATTGATTCAGATTTCCTCGATAGGGAACTGAGTATCTCGAGCGACATCACGGCTTCGAGCCGGCGAGCTCTTCTACTTGATGCCTGGGACACGCAACTGCCTGATGTGATCGACGCACTGCAAGAGGTGCTTCCTTTCCAATCGCTCGTGATTGTGCGAGGCGGCGATGCGGAAATACTCAAGCTGATCAAGACTTCGCTCCAGCATCGGAGCCCCATCATTGTGCACATGAGCGAGCGCAAAGGCGCGAGCGTTGACAATGCGCCCGACCTTCGCCTGGTGACCAAGGCCGATGGAGAATCGCCTGACCCCTGGGGATTCATGATTCGCACTCCGGGGTCCATCGATGACGCAGACGGGTGGAAAGAGATCCTGGAATTGGCCTGCCAAGCGCAGGGAAAAGGCGCCCAACTGCTGTTGGTTGAGGCTGCTGAGTCCAAGACTGATAGACGCGCCCTCTTGACACATGCAGGTGTCGTCCTTCGACCAGACATCTCCATCCCCATAATCCTGGCACCGTGTGCGAGCGACGCCGAAGGGCTCATCCATCTAAATGCAGGCAGAGCAGATGCAATAGCTGGATACGTCGGCCCTCACTACTTTCGCAAGACTCACGACGCTCTCGCACTTCAGGCGCTACTCGAACCGAGAGGCATCGTGGTCGTTGGTGCTTCACAAGACGCTTCGAAGCCTGGACACACCCTGCTGCGTAACCTTGATTCATTCAAAGGCACCGTTGTCGGGCTCAGTCGCCGCCCAGGCAATATCCGCGGACGAGAAATCGTGACTGAAGTACATGAGATTCCCGATGATGTCGACCTGGCCATTTTGGCTGTCCCAAACTCGGCAGTACCAAATTCTCTTGAGATTCTCGCTAGGCGGGGCGTTCGCAGCGCGATTATTTGCTCCGGAGGTTTTGCCGAGCTGCAAACCAGTGAGGGCCTCGATCTCCAAGGCCAGGTTGATGCAATCGCACTCAAATACGGCATTCGTGTTCTGGGACCGAATACCGCAGGCATGGCAATTCCCCACCTCAACTTGCACGCGTCTTTTGTGCCTGCTGTAACCCAGCTAACACCTGGGTCTGTGGCTGTCGTGGCTCAGAGTGCAGGAGTGGCACATGCTGCGGCTCTGGCGCTGGAGCAGGAGGGCCTCGGTGTCGGTCTCATGATCGGAGTTGGTAACGCCTGCGACATTGACTTACCGGAACTCATTCGAGCAACTGCCCTCGATGGCCAATACGACGCCATTGCGGTCTACCTCGAGGGAACTGCACATGGCTCGGAACTCTTGGAGGCAATCAGGAAGGGTAGCCGCGAGGTCCCCGTGGTCGTTCTCAAATCCGGTATTTCCGATGTCGACCGACTGACGGTTTCTCACACGGGTGCGATCGCCGGTGACTGGGCTGTCGCCCAATCCCTACTGACCGAAGCTGGCGCAGTGGTTGTCTCTACTCTTGGAGACCTCGTCAACTCCATCGCAGCGCTGTCACTCATCCGACTACATCCATCAGGCTCCCCCACCACGAGGGGCATAGGGGTCGTCACGGGTCAGGCGGGGCCCGGGGTTCTCTTGACCGACCGCCTCCAAACACTTGGCCTGGAAGTCCCACCGTTTGAGCCGACGGTCGAAAGCGAACTTCGCAGCCTCCTGCCTCCGATGACACATCGCCAAAATCCCGTTGATACCGGACGACCAAGTGACACGTTCGCCAACATCATTGCGACAGTTGCCATGGATCCTGGCATCGACGTTGTAGCCACCTACGTCTTGCTGGAACCTGGTGCACTCGACCTCACGGAAGCGCTCACTCAGGCAGGAATCACGGCCACTGCTCCCATCGTGGCGGCCAGTGGGGGGCTTCATGCGGACTTCGCCTCAACCCGCGCTTCACTGAGATCCCAGCGGATACCTCTCTTTCAGAACCCCGAGGATGCCGCCATCGGAGCTTGGGCGCTGATAAGCGACCGGGATGCGGCGGCTCTTCGGAGAACAGAAGCAACCACTCCACAGATTTCTCCTTCCCAAGCCGGGCTACCTCTGCCCACAAACGAGGCGGAGACCAAAGATGTTCTCCGGTCCAACGGAATTCGAACTCCCGCTTTCTTCGTGTGTCCCACAAGAGAGGACGCGATCGCGGCCTTCAACGCCATAGCCTCCAGCGGTGACTCCGCAGTCGTCAAGGTCCTGTCGCGCGAGATCGCTCATAAGTCCGCCATGAATGGAGTTCACCTTGGGGTTAGGACTGCGAGAGAGTTCGAAGATGCACTCGACTCAATTGATGAAATTGTGCGCGGGGACAGCGGATATCTCGTCGAGACTCAGGCCGACGACGGATCAGATTTGTTCGTCGCAGTGCGACTCGATCCGACGTGGGGTGCTATTGGGTTGCTTGGCCTGGGTGGGACCGACGTTGAGCAGCGAGGTGCCGTCCAGATGTTCGCTCTTCCAATCCCCAACCAGTTGCTCACGCAGCGATTGACAAACCTGGGCTTTCACGAGGACATAGAGGTAGCCATTCTCCAAAAGTTGTACACGACAATGACGGATGCGCTTGCGTCATGGAGTGGGAGCGGAGCCACGAGCTTTGAGGTCAATCCCCTCAGAATCACCCACGCCGGACTGGTTGCCTTGGATGCCTTCATCTCTTACGACTAACGGGACTGCTTTGAAACCACGATCAATTCTTTTCGATATTTTCGGCAGCTACGTCCGCTATCGAGGCGGCGTCGTCGGACTCAACAATCTGACACAACTTCTGGGATGGTTTGGAGTTTCTCAAGACTCTGTACGCGTCACCTTGTCGCGCATGAAACGTGAAGAATGGTTCAGCAGCAAACGCGCTGGACGAGCATCCTTCTACTCACTTACGCCCAAGGGGTGGGATCTGCTAGATGAGGGGCTACAGCGAATCTTCGAACGGTATTCAAACCCCTGGGATGGAAATTGGCACATGCTTATTTACTCAATCCCGGAGGAGCACCGGTCTGCGCGTGAGAAGTTTCGAAAGGAACTGACCTGGCGTGGTTTTAGTTCACTGGCGGCTTCAACCTGGGTTTCTCCACACGATCGATCCGAGGGTCTTCGATCTTTTCTGCCACCGGGATCACAGATGCAGATCTTCTCTTCCAGAACTCCCTCTGCTAGAGCAGATGTTGAGATAGCTTCCTCTTGTTGGGATCTGATTTCGCTCAATGAAGATTACAAGGACTTTGTCCGGGCCTTCGAGCCTTGGGCCGATCCATCCACAACCAAAGATTTCTCACCCGAGCAAGCCTTCGTTACGCGAACCCAATTAACCCACGACTACCGGCTCTTCCCCTTTCGAGACCCGGATCTCCCAACTCGGCTACTGCCCCACGACTGGAGCGGACACAAGGCCCACAGTGTCTTTCGTGCGACGCTCCGAAATCTCGAGGCTCCGGCTTGGACCGCCTTCGACTCCGTCTATGAGCAGCCACCGACATTGATTACGGGCGCTTCAGATTAGAGCCACTTGCCTAACTGCGGACGTGAAGCCGAATTACCCTCAGCGTGGTCAGTTGCACGGCCCGTTAACCATGCAGCAAGGTCGCTTAGATTCCCTGACGTTTCTACGGGATCGCCAATGCCTTCAAGCGAGAGACGCTCACCATCATCCATGACGATCGTCACGGCTGGATTTTCTCCAGACGAAGAGTGACGACTGACGGCCTCAATGATGAGGCGCCGGAGGAAACTCTCCGGCAGCTCTTCCCAATGGACAGCAGCTGCGAGATCAACAGCGTGAATACATATTTCCCTGCTGCGCATCCACAGTGTTTCACTGGCAGGAACCTCTCGACCTTGCGCAGTCAAGACTTGCGCAGTCCACGCTCCAGGTGGCAGCGTCGCAAACTCCTCCAACAGATGGTCATCCGTTTGTGTCCACCACGCGCGCAGGTCATTTCCTGCCAGTTGAGCACCCCGACTAATCTCCTCGTCACGCTCCTCAACGGATGGGTACATGTGTGTCACCTCTCCAGTTTTCGCCCAGTGCAAGAGTCTGCCTATTGCCTGTGCGTTAGCGCTCACATGTGCAACGACGTGACTGCGGCTCCATCCGTCCAATAGGGACGGATTCTTCAATTCACCGTCCGATACAGATGCCATCGCTCGCCGGAAGAGACCAGAGCCGATTCTCACCCAGTCAGCCTCAATAGACGACCAATTCGTCATTCGTTCACCGTTTCAACAACGCCGCGGTTCTCGAGTCGCCCGATGCCACTGATCGACGTAACCAGCACCTGCCCCGGCGACAGGTACATCGGAGGCTTTCGCGCGTGGCCGACCCCTCCCGGCGTCCCCGTTGCAATAACGTCACCCGGATTCAAGGTGAGAATGGTTGAAATGTAGGCGACCAACATTGGTGGATCAAACACAAGATCGTCCGTTGTTGCACTCTGGACTACGTGCCCATCCACTTCCGTTGTGATCTCAAGGGCGGGACGAGTACCTCCGTCAAGCTCTTCTGGCCCCACAAGAGCAGGACCAAGGGGGGACGATGCTTCAAATGTTTTTCCTTGAAGCCACATCGGGCTTCGATACTGCCAATCCCGCATTGTCACGTCATTGAACACCGTGAATCCAGCTATGTGTCTCTCAGCCTGACCCGGGTGGGCCCGCCGAACTCGCCGACCGATGATTACTGCCAACTCAGCTTCCCAATCGACGCAGTCAGACTCCGGTGGGATTTGTATGTCGTCCGTTGATCCAATCAAGGACTCTGGAAACTTTGCGAACAGGGTAGGAAATTCCGGCAGCTCTCTACCCATCTCAGTGATGTGCTTGGCGTAATTGAGACCAACACACACGATCTTGGATGGCTTCGGTACGACAGGAGCAAACTCAAGTTCATCTGGCTCCACACGGCCTGCATCTGGGGTTGAGGCCACGAGATCCTGCCACTGAACATCGGACTCATCAGCGGCCGTAAGAAGCACCCCCACATCTGCCCACGGTAGAAGTGCACATGTGCCGTCTGAGTCAACACGGATCGCCTGAGTTTCATAACCCCTGCGACATGTCGCAATTCTCACGAGGATCCACCACTTCTATGCAGATCGTGGGCACTAATCGCTTCAATTATCGGTGCATCACTAAACCAGAAGAGATCAAGAGCACCTGAATCCGACTCAGCCTGATCTACGTGAGATTCAATCGTTAACACTTGCCACGAGGGCACAACAAACATGTCTCCTCGACCGACAGGCCAACTGTGCTCTCCGACGGTGACTGTTCCCAAGCCATCGAAAACTTGCACAACACTCGACCCAACGACCTGCGAAGGCGCTGTCTTCTTCCCTGCAGCGATTCGGTGCATCTCACACCGAAGGGTGGGCAGGACGTCCGCTCCGGATCTGGGATCGGCAAACCTCACTGCTGCGTGCCCCGGCTCGATGGTGGCGTCGTAACCCTCTGATTCGAGTGATAGCTGCTGACCCAGAGCCTCATCGGTGTGCTGCCAGCGATAAGCCAGCAAGGGCGACCCCTTCGCACTCTTGTCGGGTGCCACCGGCACGAGTCCCGGGTGCGCCCACAGACGCTCTGATTGCGAAAACGATGGTGTGGCCATCTCACCAGGACTCAAAACGTCGCGACCGAATTCAAAAAACTGCGTCTCGGTGTAGTACGAATACGGAATATCGAGGCCGTCGATCCAGGCCATTGGTGCATCAGCCGCGTTGTGGTGAGCATGCCAATTCCAGCCCGCCTGCGGCAGAAAGTCCCCACGCCGCATAGCGACCGAGTCTCCGTTGACTACTGTCCACACACCTTCACCTTCGACCACAAAGCGAAAGGCATGCTGGGTATGCCGATGTTCAGGTGCGTCTTCTCGAGGCATCAAATATTGAATCGCAGCCCAGATCGTCGGGGTGGCAAATGGACGACCTCCGAGACCGGGGTTAGCGAGCGCAATGGCACGACGCTCACCACCTCGACCTACCGGAACGAGCTCGCCCGATCGCGCCGCCAATGGCACCAGATCCGCCCACCTCCACAGGTGCGGACGGGCTTTACTCCTGGGTTCCGTCGGCATCAGATCACCAATTTCGGTCCACAGCGGAATCAAATACTCGCGTTCGAAGCCGCGGTAAAGGTCGACCAAGTCGTTGCTGACCTCTGGCTGGCTGTCCGATTCGGTTACCGGTATCTCGAAGGTGTCGTTCATAACTGCTCCTCACAACTTTCCTCTCACCAGACTATAGTGTTCCGCTATGGAGAATCGTCCTCGATACTCCCTCAACTCCGTTGACAACGCTCTGCGAATGATTCACCAACTCAAGTCGGGCCGAATCCTGTACGTGAGTGCGGTTGCCACCGAGCTCAATGTCGCCCGGTCAACCGCCCATCGACTGCTCTCCATGCTGGTACACCACGGTTTCGCATCTCGCGGAGCATCCCGCGAGTATCTTCCTGGACCTGCTCTGCGAGAGCCTTCTCTCGGATTGCCTACTGGGTGGACCATCGCCGATCTACGGTTCCGAGTCACTCCACATCTACGCTCCTTAACCGACGCGACAGGAGAGACATCCAATGTGCAACTTCTCATTGACGAGTTCACGCATGTCATCGCATCTGTGGAAAGCCAGCGTGCCCTCCGCGTAGGCAATCGGGAAGGTCAATATCTTCCAGCTGAGCACTCCTCCGGAGGGAAAGCCTTGAATTTCCATGCGACACCTGCGGATCGCGTCAAAAGAGGATCTACTTTCCTCGCGGTAAACGACCAGGAGATCGAGAGCGGAATCACTGCCGTCGGTGTAGCA
>MDTE01085330.1_pt1 | contig 21395 bp, 19 predicted proteins | sample 811231 | NCBI WGS metagenome assembly MDTE01 (sample SAMN05326651, study PRJNA326480) | marine metagenome | isolation source: seawater | place: Indian Ocean: Red Sea | collected 2010
GGATGCCAACAATCAAAATCAGTAACCATTGCCACAGTGCAATATCTAATTTCTGCTTCTCTAGCTAACTTTGCTTCAGGCATATTAGTCATTCCAATAACATCAGCTTTCCAAGTTCTGTATAATTTAGACTCAGCTAAACTTGAAAATTGGGGCCCTTCCATTACTAGATATGTCCCGCCAACTTGATGGGGTATTTGACATTTGACTAGCGCAGACTCACAACATTTCATTAATGATGGACTAGTAGGTTTAGCCATTGAAACATGTGCCACTATTTCTTTATCGAAAAAAGTTTTAATTCTCGAAAAGGTTCTGTCAATAAATTGATCGACGATTACAAAAGATCCAGGATTTAAGTGTTCTTGAAGAGAGCCAACAGCAGATACTGAAACAATATCAGTAACGCCCATTTTTTTAAAAGCCTCAATATTTGCTCTAAAATTTATATTAGTTGGATTAATTCTATGACCTCTTTTATGCCTTGGTAAAAAATAAACCTCTTTTTTATTTAAAGTTGCTGATAAAATCTTGTCTGATGGTTCTCCCCAGGAGGTGTTAACTTTTTTCCACTTTACGTTTTCAAGGCCATCTACTTGATAAAGACCACTTCCACCAATTATCCCGAGAATTCTTTTTTTCATTATTTAAAATCTAGCCTTTTTTTGTTAGATATTGAAGTTAAATATGGATTTAAAAAAATATATCAGATCTATAAAGGATTATCCAAAAAAGGGAATTTTGTTTAGAGATATTACTACATTAATAAAAAATCCTGATGCATTAAAATACACTATAGATAAAATTAACGATATTTCAAAAAAAATAGCTTTCGATAAAGTTTCTGCAATAGAGTCTAGAGGTTTTATTTTTGCATCAGCAATATCATATTTATCAAAAAAACCTTTAATTCTTTTGAGAAAGAAAAATAAGCTTCCAGCTGATCGACATTCTATAAATTTTAAACTTGAGTATGGTGAAGCTACTATTGAAGTTCATAAGGACTCTATAAGTAAAAATGAAAAGATATTAGTTATAGATGATTTAATTGCTACAGGTGGAACAGCAGAAGCTGCTGCAAAATTGATTGAAATTTCTGGAGGTAAGGTAGCTGGGTTTATATTTGTTATTAATTTGTTTGATTTGCCCGGCGAAAAGTTACTTAAAGATAAATCTTATTTTGTAGAGAGTTTAATTAAATTTCCTGGACACTAATTAAATTTCCTTTTTTTTCCAAGTTTCAGGTGTCAAATCATTATTAATTTCTATATTTATATTATAATCAAATGGTCTTACTCCCCTTTTTTTTATGTAATCAAAAGTTTTTTGTATACCGTCATTTAAGTTTACTTTGGTTTTGTAATTCAAAAGTTTTCTCGCTTTATCAGCTGAGCAAGTTGCATGTTTAACTTCTTGGGGTCTTTCCTTTTTATAAATTGGTTTTAAATTTGAGCCAGTAATGTTTGAGCAGATTTCTGCTACTTTATTAATGCTTACAAATTCTTCATCAGGTCCAATATTAATGATTTGTTTGTTGAGATTTTTTTGGCCTAGCATTGGAATTAAACAATCCAAGCAATCGTCAATATAAGAAAAACATCTTTTCTGTTCCCCGTCCCCGTAAATAATTGGAGCTTTATTCTGTAGCATTCTGTTTATCATTATTGATACAACATTTCTAAAAGGATCATCGTACTTTTGTCTTGGTCCAATTATATTGTGTGGAACTGCAATCACCCACTCAATTTTGTTTAGCTCACAAAGATTTACTAAAGTTTTTTCAGCAGCAACTTTTGCTATAGCGTATGGATCTACAGGATTAGGACTCATATCTTCTGTAAATGGATAATTTTGAGAGCCATATCTTGCCATTGATGAACAGAAAATAATTCTCTTAACTTTATTTGAGATAGCTGCTGAAAATATAGATACAGAAGCTAAATAATTATTCTTTCCTATTTCATAAGGCGAGAAAACTGAGAGGCCTTCGTGCGCAGTAGCGGCACAATGATAAACAACATCAACACCTGTCATAACTTCTTTTACTTTACTAAAGTCACAGCAATCTATTTTGTGAAATTTTATTTTTTTTGAAATATTGTCTTCATATCCTCCCATCATATTGTCCAAGCCGATTACATGATGGCCTAGGGCAGATAACTTGTCTGCTAAATGTGAACCAAGAAATCCAGCGGCACCAGTAACTAAAATTTTCAATTTTTTTGAAGACATCAACTACTTATATTAAAAAAATTAAACAAATCAATAATTTTAAACTTTCGGTCTATACCATGAGGTTTTACCCAATATTGAATTGATTAAACCTAAGTATCTTTGTTTATAAATTTCTTTTTTTTCTTTATTTTTAAAAATTGAATAAATAAAAAATTTGAAAGTAGTTGTAAACAGTTTCGGTAATATTATTAACAATGCAATTAAATAGCCATTGTGTTTTTTGTTATAATAAAAAGTTGACCACATCCAGTGCCAATTCCTAGACAACTCCATTTCATAGTTATATGAATTATCGTGAGATTTTCCTCCTTCGTGATGGACCTTTGTATTTGGTGAATAATAAATTATTTTATTTTTTCTTTTTAATCTTTTGCACAGATCAATTTCCTCTAAAAAGAAAAAAATATTTTCATCAAAAAAACCAATATCTTCAAATTGTGATAAATTCATTAACATTGCATAACCTTTTACTGTATTTGTTTCTTTAGCTTCTTGTTTAATAGCAATTTTATGTAAATCATCTCCTTCAATTATTCCCGGTCCTATAATAGCAAAATTTTTTATGTCATTAGCTAAGCTAATAAAGCTATTTAGTGTTTCTGGATAAAGTTTTGTATCTGGATTTAAAATTAAAGCATATTTTGTTTTTACTTCTTTAAGTCCGATATTATTTGCTTTCCCATATCCAAGGTTTTCTCCGGTTAATATGCATTTGACATTTTTAAATTCGTTTTCGATTTGGCTTTTATAATCTACATTATTTGAATTTTCGACATTGATTATTTTACAATGCTTATCGATAGAATTTAAACACTCCTTAATTTTATTTTCACTCTTAAATGAAGTTATGACTATTGTTATATCTTTAATTGACATCATTTAAACATAATTGCTTTTATAATCTAATTATTTTAATACTTAACTTAATAGATCATACCTTTTTTGTAAAACGAATATGAAAAAAATTGTTGTAACAGGAGGATCAGGTTTTATAGGAAGTAACTTAATTGATTACTTGTTGAAAAAAAATTACTTTGTTATCAATATTGACAAATCCAGTTATTCGGCAAATCCCTATAATGTAAAAAGTTTTAATAAAAAAAAGAATTATTTATTTTTTAAATTAGATATATGCAACAAAATAGGAATATTTAAAATTCTTAAAAAATTTAAACCTATTGGTATTATTAATTTAGCCGCTGAAACTCATGTTGATCGATCTATTGATAACCCAAAAGATTTTTTAAATTCAAATATTATCGGAGTTTATAGTTTACTCGAGTCATTAAGAAAATTAAAAAAAAAAAGAAGTAAAATTAAACTTTTGCATGTATCTACGGATGAAGTTTATGGCGATTTACCAAATAAAAAAAAAGCTAATGAAAGCTTTAAGTACAACCCAAGTTCACCTTATTCTGCATCAAAAGCAAGTGGAGATCAAATGATAAAAGCATATTTACGAACTTACAAAGTAAATGCATTGATTGCCCACCCTTGTAATAATTATGGACCTAAACAATTTCCAGAAAAGCTTATTCCTAAAATGATATTTAGTGTTTTAAATAATAAAAGTTTGCCACTTTATGGAAAAGGAAAAAATTCTAGAGAGTGGATGTATGTAAAAGACACATGTGAGGCTTTAATAAAAATTTTTATAAAAGGTAAAACTGGTGAAAGCTACAACATTGGGACAGGAAAAAATTTCACCAATATAGAAATAATCAAGAAAATATTAAAAATTGCTAAACTTAAAAAAGTAAGAATAGGAAAAAAAACTAAAATTATTTATGTCAAAGATAGACCTGGCCACGATATAAGATACGCTCTTAATTCAAATAAAATAAGAAAGAAATTAAAATGGAAATCTAAGACATTATTATCTTTTGGTTTATTAAAAACTTTTGAATGGTATGTAAAAAATAAAGGGTATTTTAAAAAAATAGGTAAGGAGAATTACAAAAGGCTAGGTTTAAAATTATAAATAAGTAATATCTTTAAAATATATGGGCAAGACTCCAAATTTCGTGTATTTTTTAAACCAAAAAGACATATATCTCTCAGCTAGAAAACCATAAATTCTTTGTAATCCATAACCTCTCAAATTATCAAAACCAAATTCTTCTTCACATCTTTTAAGCCAGGGAAAAATTGATTTATAATAATCTTCTAAAATTTTCTTAGATTTACAAATGAACATATTGTGGGGATTGAAAGAAACATTTTTTTCTACAAATTGCCTGAAGTCATCTCTGTCATTATCCTCAAGTAATTTAATGGCTTTATCAAGATTTCCATTGCCATGAAAAAGATCAAAATGAAATTTTATACTCCTTTTATTCTTGTCAAAAAGCAAAGAGGGAGAAGAAATAAATTTTTTAAATCCCTTCTTTAAAAATTTAGAAAATTTAAACTGGTTGACATAAAAAGGCTCTCCTAAAATACTTTCATAATCAAGGAATTTATCTGGTATTTTTTTAAGAGAAAATTCGTTTAATTTTTCAAAAGAAAGGTTATCTATATCAATTTTTTTTTCACCCCAAAACTTTCTATATTGGCAAAATCCAATCCATCCTTCATTTAAAGAATTCAAATAATTTTTCCAAATCCAATAATGAAAAGTATATTCACCATAAAATTTATTTTTATTTGAAATATTTAACCCAGTATTATCTTTAAACCATGATTTGCTAAAAAATTGATCTCCTAACCCTACTGGCAAATAATTCATCTTTTTAATTTTTTCAAGATGTTCTGGATTGAGTGTTATACAAAACATATTCACATTTCCCATATCTATTTCCTTTCAAAAAACCCATTACCTGCTGTTTCATAAATCATGGTATAATTAAATTTTTTTAAATGATTAATAAAGCTCGCTGGTTTTATTTCACCTTCCTCGTTAAACATTTCAATACAAATTAATCGCGGTTTAATTTTATTTAATTCAATTCCTTCCAATACTTTAAAATCATGAGATTCTACATCAATATTTAAAAAGTCTAAATTTTTTAATTCTATTTTTTTTTCTTTTAAAAAATCTAATAGTCTAAAAGTATTTATTCTTTTTTTTTGTACTTCACTTTTAGAATAATTTTTTATAGTAAATTCAGAAAATTTTTTGTTTAAAGAGTTTAAGGGGCTAAAGTTTCCATCAATGTAACATTCGACTTCTTCATTTTTATTGGATATTGCTGCACAAAAATTCTTGTCTCTTTTTCTTAAAATATTAAAAAGATCAATAGATGTCACGTTAAGGTCAATATTAATTCCAGACCAGCCCCTATTATAAAGACGTGCTGTGTTGCTGTATAATAAAGGATGAAAACATCCAATATCTAAATAAAATCCATTTTCAATATTTTTAAAATATTTATTTATGTAAGTGTCCTCTTCTCCTTGAGAATATTTATTACGTTTTATAAATCCTTTGTGATGAAGAAATAAGTTATAATAAAGATAGGGCCAGTACAAAAAGTTATTTCGTTTAAGTTTTTTTTTTAACATCTGATTTAATTTGGTAGCGAGGGGCGGAGTCGAACCGCCGACCCCAGGCTTATGAGTCCTGTGCTCTAACCAACTGAGCTACCTCGCCACAATTATTGTTGTCTTATAATACTTTTATTTTTTGATGCAATCAACATTTTGATAAAGTCAAAACTTAGTAAGTCTTAATCATTAACTTACTTTTTAGTGCTATTGGATATTTTATTTACTTTATCAATAACTGCAGAACTTATTATTTTTGCTCCTGCCTCACCAAGATGAAGTCCATCATAATACAAAAATTTTTTATTTTCATATATCTTACATTTTTTGATTTGAGTGTTTGGACACAAAAGATTTTTAGGATAAATTTTATATAAGTTCGGATGATTAATTTGATCTAAAATTTTAAAACTTCTCATACTTCTCTCATCGTATTTATCAATATCAAAAGTAATTGGATTTTCTGTTAAATAATTATGGAAAAAAGTTTCTTGTTTTTTGGATTTAAAACTTTCGATCTTTAAAAAGAGTTTTTTTTGTAAATCAAAGTCTAATTCAGGTATCGGATATAATAATATTACATTTACGTTATTATCTAAAAGTTCATTAATTGACTCTATAATTGTTGAATTAATATCTTTATTTGGGTCTATTGATTTAAATTTATACCACCAGTTTTTTGACTCATTTACTTTTGTTACAAAAGTATTGTTAAGATAAAGGTTTAAGTTACCTCCAAGGATTACGATATTGTCTTCATCTTTGTTTAGTAAACCTCTGATTTTAGTATGGAAATCATTTGAACAATCTTTGTTAATTTCTCCATTTGATCTTTTAATTCTATTAAACCCAGGAAGATAATAACAGCCTGACTGTACTAAAGTTACAAAATTATACTGTCTTTCAATTAATTCATCTTTAAGCAAATGTGAAAATGCACCTATAGTGCTATCACCAACTAAGTATACTTTTTTATTATTAGAATTTCCAAAACTACAAAAATTGTCATTTCTGTCGAAACATACTCCCTTTTCATCCTTTAGTTTAAGGCGTGGCGCTATGTCAAATAATTCTAATAATTGTTTGTCAGTTATTCTATTAATAAAACCCTTTTTGTTGATAACAACAGTACTTAATAAAATTATAATTAAAATAAAAGTCGAGGTAATATACCAAAAAAATTTGGTTGAAATAATTTTCTTATTTCTAAAATTTTTTTCTACAAAAAAGTAACTGATTATAGATAGAATAATGCAAATTAAAATTAATTCTAATTTATCTTGATTATCTAAACTTAATAGGCTTCTTTCACGTTTAAAAGCAAAAATAGGGAAGTGCCACATATATAATGAGTATGAGATTAATCCAACGCCTACAAAAGCTTTGGAGGACAATATTTTAGTTATTAAATCATTTGTGTTTGCAAACCATATAATTAATGAAACTCCTATAACTGGTATTAATGTTCTAATTGAAGGATGAGGCATTCCATCATAAAAAAAAATTACTGAAAAAAGAATTAGCATAAGGCCAACAAAAGGTAGAGATTTATTCAATAATTGATTTTCAGATCTTTTACCTGTGTTTATTTCTATATAAGCCAATATAGATCCAGTTGTAAGTTCCCACATTCTAGAATGTAAAAAATAAAAATTTTGAGATGAAAAATTTTTTGAACCTAATTCAGCTAAAATTAGACTTATTATAAAAACAGTAAAAAAGACTTTGAGTAAATTAATTTTGAATAATCTTAAAATAAGAACAACAGAAATTGGAAATATAATATAAAATTGTTCTTCGACAGAAAGGGACCATGTGTGTAAAAATGGTTTTAATAGACTATTTTCATTGCCATATTCCAAGCCAGAAAAATGGAAATAATGATTTGAGTTAAACCCCAGAGAAAATAAAACTGATTCAGAAAATTGAACAAAATTAATTGGTGTAAGATACTTCCAGGCTAATGGAAAAGAAGCCAAAATAATAACAAAAAGTATTGGCAATAATCTTCTTGCTCGTCTCTCATAAAAATATCTAAATGAAAAATTACTATTTGTATTTATTTCTTTAAGAATTAAAGAGGTAATTAAATAACCAGATATAACAAAAAATATGTCTACACCAACATACCCGCCATTTAAAAAAAGCTGATCTGAGAAGACAAATTGTGCATGATAAACTATAACAGATAAAACAGCTATTGCCCTAAGACCATCTATTTCAGGCCTGTATTGAATTTTCACTAAAATTTCCTCCTTAATTTTTAATAGTTAAGACCGGACCAATTAGTAGATCTATTGGACAAGCTATCAACAGCGAAACAATATTTGGAGAATCTTATTCTCTGAAAAGGAAATAACTTCGTTAAGTCGTCTAAATTTTTTTTGATTGAAGTTTTTATTTCAACTATCGTATTATTGTCTTTATAAGTACAACTACTTTTATAGTTTTCTTATACAAGACTTTTATCAATAGAAATTCTAACATCGTCGATTATTAAATAGTCTCTCTCATACGTTACATAAAAGTTTGGCAAACAAACTCCATATTGGTTATCAAAAATTCCTGTTTTTTTATAGTTGTCAAAACTTTTTTTATTTATTATTTTTCTGGTTTTGTACCTGCCTTCAATTGCTGAATTTTTTACTTCTAGATAAAAATTTTTGTCATCTCCATTAAGATATCTGCGAATTCTTATTTTTTTTCTAGGAACTAAACCTTCAATTGAGTCATTGTACATATCTAAGTTTAAATTATCGAAATAAAGACTTTTTATAGTTCTTGATTCATGCATTTTCTTTGCTGAATTTTTATTTAAAAAATTCTTAAAATCAATTAGATTTTCTGTTTTAATATAAAGTTTATCTTCAATTCTAAAACTCATTTTTATTTAACCCTCAACTTCATAAAGTTTTATTTTTTTTTAGAATTTTTGAAAATTGATCAATCTCAGATTCATTGTAATAATCATTACATTCCATATTCTCTATTTCTATAAAACCACCATTAAATTCTTGTTTTTTATTATAAGCAGCAACACACGTTTTTAATTTTTTAAAATTAGCTGATTTAAGTTTTACTATTGAACTATCTTTAGAGGCTATACCAATATTTGTATCTTCTGCTATTATCTTGTCCAACGTCAAAAAAGATTTTTCTCCTACTGATAAAGCTTTATCGCCACAATTAGATAGGTTTAGATATTTTAATTCATAAATACCTGCAGAAAAATCTACACAGTCATTTTTTGAAGACGACACATTAATATTTTCAATACTTAACTCAGAAAAATCAATGTCCAATCCGTCACTTAATGAGTTTTTGATATTGATATCTTTTAATCTGCCTTTAACGTTAATTAAATTTAAAGAATCTTCACAGCTTGAATTACTTGCATTTATAGAAATATTTCTTACTTCTAAATTTACTAGAGACAAACATCCTGTTAGGCCACTTATATTAATTGGAAAATTTTTTAAATTTTTTGTACTGTCCTCAGTTATCTTTTTTCCATAATAGTTTATTGTAAGGTTTTCTAAAACTCCACCGATTATATATAATCTAGAGTCTATTTTATTTTGATATACATCTACTATATCTTCATTTTGACTAATTTTAATATCCACACCATTATCAAAAAAAATAGTTGAATTTTTAATTTTTAATTCGTTGTATTTGTTTTGTTTAATTATGTTTTTAAAATTTAAATTTCTTCCAAGATATTGATAAACTTTATCATCAATAATAAGCTCGCCTTCTAACAAATTGGATAGGTTTTCTTTAGAAAACACATAATCTGTACATTCGTTTAAATAAATTTTACATCTTTGAAGTTGTCCATTTTTCGAATTGTGCTTAACAAGATAAACATTTGGATCAATTTCATTTAGAGTGTCATTAAATTTGGTTAAAATACTATTTATAGGTTTAAATTTATTGTGTTCTATTAGTTCTTTGTCTTTTATGTTTATATAATTTGCCTTAAGTTTATTGAGATTAATTATGATTTTATTTATTTTTATATCTAAATATTTTTCAGACAAATTTAACCCTGAATTATTTGTTTCTTTTAACAATTCTTTAATATCAAGTGTATCAAGTTTTTTCTCTAATTCTGAAAAAGCTTCAAAAAAATTTTCAGACATTGGCAATCTATAAATTACTGTAGTAGTTGAAGGTGAAAATCCATCAATGTCTGGGTTAGAGTCATAGTTAATTGGCTCAAAATAATTCTCTATTGAATTCCAGTAGAACTTTCTGTTACTTGAGCTTAAGGCATGTTGACTATTAGTGGATTGCATTAATAAATTATAAACGTTCAATTTTAAAATATTTTTATAATCGAAAAAACCTAACAACTGATTGTCTAAATCATAATCAAAAAATTGAAAGTTATTTTTATCATCTTGAAATTTGTTAGAATAATATAGATAAATAAGGTTTAGATTACTGAGTGAATTATAAGAAATTTCTTTGTGAACTTCGCTTTTGTTAATTATCTCAGCATTTGTTTGCTTTGCCAACATAGTTTTAATACTTTTACTTCTCAATATTGGCATTCCTACGTCCCAATTGCTCAATTGGTTACTGGGTATATTTTCTACAAGTTTGAAAAAAAATTTTTGATCTCCTTCTAAAATAGGTCCTTCTCTTCTATTATTGAATTCTAATAATTCTTTAGCTGCCTTTTCTTGAAACAACATAACTGAAACTGCTTGATTAATTCTTGCTTCAACTTTTATAGATCTCGGAGCTAAATAATTTAAACTTCTTAATAACTCACTTTGAATTATTACATCTTCGAGGACTCCTCTTGTGTCGGGTTTGAATAGTTTAAATCTTGTTATACCTCTTATATTTCCATTATTTAAATGAATGTCTAAACTTTGGAGGATTGAGTTATCATGTAGTGCTATATGGTCTTTAGCATCTCCGCTATGTCTGATTCTGCCTGAAAAAATACACTTGGTATCGTCTTCGTAAGTAACTGAAATAGTCGCATCAAATCTTTGCCTATATTCATTTGGTGTAAATCTAAACCTATTAGTTATTATTCTTATACTATTAACTGTCCATCTCCTGTAATTGTGAGTATCAACTTCAATTTTTTTGATTTTAAGATTATCTACATCTTTTATATATTGACTACTTATTTTAAAATTACAGCCAGTAGATGTGTTAGTTATTTTGTTGTTTGAAAACGATTTTGAGCTAAGTGCTAAAAAAAATACTAAAAAAAATAAGATTTTTTTCATAATCTCAATTTAAGATTACATTAATTTTTTCTATATTCTTTTGTTTATCCAATTTATCTTTAAAATCTTTTAGTTCTTTTTTATTATTAAAGCTCATTCTATAAACAAACTCATCGTTAGTCTTGTCATTTAACAAATTTACCAAATGCTCACTTTTTTCAATATAATCAATTCTTTGTTTTGCAGAAATTTCTATAGTATTGCTTGTATTACCCTCATTGAAAGACATGCTGTAAAAAGAAGTGCCAAATTTATTAGTCAATTTTTGTACAATTTTCACTAAAACAATTATAACAACTGTTGCTAAAACTAATTGAATTGCCCATTTAGTTCTTACGCTCATTGCTATTCCGATAGTTATCAAATCAAAATACATAATCAATTCAAGAGCGCTCTTAACAGGATGTCTAAATCTAACTATTGAAAGTGCTCCAATCATACCAAGTGATAATGCAATATTTCCAGATATTGTTTTTGTAATGACATAAGTAATAACTGGTAGAATCATGAAAGCTACGGTTTGCGCGTGTGAACGTGCCCAAGCTTGTCCAGTTAAACTTAAAGAAAATCTTAAAATTAGGCCGCTAGAAACTAATAATAATAATGGTTTTAATTCATCCACGATATAATCTTATATCCTTTTTTTGTTATAAATATCAACATCAAATTATTTGAACATACTTTCTAAAGTTTTTATTGGTATTTCTATGTCACCTGATTGGTCATTCGCCAAAATTGTTTCAGCTTTAACTGATATTTTTTCATATTTAAGATTATTAGTAATTGAAACATTTTCAATTATCTCTCCAGTCGTATTTGACTGAAGTTCAATAACTCTTGTATTGGGTTTACAAAATACTATATTTGCAAATCCGGCTCCATGAAGACCAACAATACATTCAGCATTATTAAAAAGTTTTACTTGATCAATAAAATCAAGATTGCCTAAAGTAACAAAACTAAATCCCTCTTTTTTCAAAAATTCTTTCACTTTAACCTCATTTAAAATTTTTCTTCTATGTTGATGGCCTGATTTGGCATCTGATCTATCAATATATATTTTCTTAGGTAAATTTAATGTTGTATCAAATTTATCTTTTAAAAAACTTTCTCGCAAAAATTGTATAATCCAATAAGGAATACTTAAAGAGTCTTTATCGGGATCATTAAGAAAGTTGTAAGGATGATCAGTACAAAAGATTTTTTTAGCATACAAGTGCCTAACAGATATGCTTGATAAAATTTTTTCTTTTGGAATTTTTAAAATTTCTATTGTTTCAATTTGAAACTTTTCTTTCGCATCTGGAAATAAAAAAAAATCTATTTCCCTTAAGTCTGTAATTTTTTTTAAAATAGCTAATCTAGGAAGAACATCAAAAAGCCAATGCCAATAATTTGAATTACCTCCTCCACCAGTAAGTAGAGAAAAAACAGTCCCATTTAACTTTTTCTTTACTCTTGGAGTTCCTTTTTCAAAAACAATATTTTGCTCACATTCTACATTCACATTTTTTCTATATTGAAAAGATGCACCCTCTAGTATTTGGTTTTTACATATAATGGCAGTATCATTTATTGTATCGGTATAAAGTCTAGATTTTTTAGCAATAAATATTTTATAAGATATGTCCTTTTTAAAGATAACACTTTTGATTTTAATATCTTCATTATTGATATTTACTTTACCCTTAATTTTGCCATATATAATTTTAAATATTCCATAAAAAATTAATTTAAAAATATTTTGTAGTTTTTTTTTTATAAATAGCATTTTGCTTGATATTAACATAATATATCAATATTGCTTATATTAAATTTAGTAAACGTAAATTATGTCTGTAAAAAAATTATTCTATAAGTTTACGAACACAAAAAAATACAAGGAATATAAAAATAATCTAAATAATCAAAAAAAGATTAATTTTTTAAAGTCTGGTTTTGAGTCACAAATATCAAATATCCATAAAAAAATTCGTACAAAAAAAGATCTATCATTTTTACATTCTGGTCATTTGGGTGATATAATAAATGCATTGCCTGTAATCAAAGAATTAGCAAAAACACATAAATGCAAGTTCTATATTCAAGCAAAGAAACCATTGCCTGAAAAAACTTTGGGATATAAAAATCCAAAAGACTATGTGTTCATGTCAGATAAAATGGTAGATATGGTTCTTCCTTTATTAAAAAACCAAGAATATATCCACAAGGTAGATATATATAATAGTGAGGAAATAGATATTGATTTAGATCTTTTCAGAAAGATCCCTATGAACTTTAATTTAGATGAAGTCAGATGGTACTTTCAATTAACCGGTATACAAACAGATCTTTCAAAACCTTACATAACTGTAGAACCAAGTAAAAAAGTTCAAAATAAAGTAGTTATTATGAGAAGCACAAGAAGAAAAAATATTTTTATAAATTACAAATTTTTAAAAAAATATAAAGATTTACTGTTTTTAGGTCTTCAAGAAGAATATGAAGATCTTAGAAAAGAGGTTCCTCACTTAGAATTCTATGACTGTAAAGATTTTTTAGAAACCGCAGAAATTATAAAAGCAGGAAAATTTTTTCTTGGTAACTCCTCTTTTGGTTTTACTATAGCGGAAGGATTAAAAGTTCCAAGATTAATGGAGTCATACCCAGATTTTCCTATGATTTATCCAAATGGAAACCATGGTTATGACTTTTACTTTCAAGACCATTTGGAAAAATGGTTTGATTTTCTCTATAATCTCAAAAAATAATTAAGTTTTTTTAAAGCTTAAAAGCGTCTTTACAACAAAAGATATTTCTTTTCTTTTTAAGCTTGTAAAAAAAGGTAAGCAAATAACATTTTTTGATAACTTATTTGAATTTTTTAAATGTGAAGTTTTAAATTTATTATAGATAGGAAGACGACCAGGAGAGTAAAAACCATTTCGTGTTTCTACTCCTTTGGTTTTCATCTTTTTAATAAGATTATCACGCTTAGGAAAAAATCTTGGATTCAAAACAATGGCAAACGTCCAAACAACAGGTTTAATGTTTTTAGTAAATTTTTGAAGTTTTAGACCCTCAACATTTTTTAATAAATTTTTATAGGTATTATATATTGTTTTCCTTTTGTTTATTATTTTTGAAAATTTTTGTAATTGAGCGTAACCAATAGCTGCTTGAACATTTGTTAATCTAAAGTTGTGGCCAGGAAAATGATGAAAATATCTAGTAACTTTCACACCGTGATTTCTGTACGCTTTTAATTTATCTGTAAAAATTTTATTTTTCTTAGTAACTATCATACCACCTTCACCTGTAGTAATTGTTTTTGTTGCTTGAAAGCTAAATGTGCCAATATCTGCTATTCCGCCAGATTGTCTACCTTCGTATTTTGAACCAAAAGACTCTGCACTATCCTCAAGTACTGGTATATTTTTTTTCTTTGCAATTTTAATTATTGAATTTAGATCGCACATATTTCCGTAAGTGTGAATTACTACAATTAATTTTGTTTTAGAATTAATTTTTTTCTTAATATTTTCAGCTGTAACACAAAAAGTTTCTGGATCTACATCTGCAAAAACTGGTTTTATTCCCATCTGAAGTGCTATATTTGCAGCTGCCATATATCCAAAACCTGGTACGATTATTTCATCACCTCTTTTCAATCCCATTGCTAAATAGACTAAGTGCAAAGCAGTGGTCCCATTTGTTACCGAAATAGCAAATCTTGAGCTTACGTAACTACAAAATCTCTTTTCAAAATTTTTTATAAAACTACCATCAGATATCCAGGTAGATTTTAAAGCTTGTCTTACGTATTTTTCCTCATTGCCGTGATAATTTGGTTTAGCCCAGGGTATCATGTTTTTTTTTATTATTTTTTACGAAAATAATATTATATTATATCTATCAATCTTGTATATAGTCTTATTTGAATTACACTTAGATATTTAAAATGGGCAAAATTCTAACAGAAATCTCCGAAGCTGAATTATTAGACAAAATAAGTATTTTAGAAATTAAACTTAAAGAGATTAAAGATCCAGATCTTCTTAAACAAGTTGATAAAGAATATAAAATATTAATTAATATTAAGAACGACAATTTAAATCTAACTAAAGAAGTAGAGGACCTCTTTTTAAAATTAAAAAATACTAATGCAAAAATTTGGCAGATAGAAAATGAAAAAAGATTATGTGAAAAAAATTCATCTTTTGGAGAAAAATTTATAAAGCTTTCAAGAGATGAGTTCTATGCTAATGATGAAAGAGCTAAAATTAAATCAAAAATAAATAATATTTTAAACTCTAATATAAAAGAGGTAAAACAACACACAAAATATTAATAATATGTCAAAAGAGAATAATTTCATATCCTATTTAAAAAAATGTAAAATTTGTGGGAATACGGATCTTAAAAAAGTTATTAAACTTGATGAGCAATTTATTTCTGCTGCTTTTGTCAAATCAAATAAAAATAATGACTTGAGTGAGATTAAAACACCTTTATCTCTTGTGCTGTGTGATACAACCAAAAATAAAAATTGTTGTGGGTTACTTCAACTTTTAGAGATTACGAAACCTGATTTACTTTACAAAGAATACTTTTATAGATCGGCAACTAGCGATACAATGCGTTTTGATCTTAAAAATGTTGTGGATCAAGTAACTAAAATAGCTCAGCCAAATAAAAGTGACATTATAGTCGATATAGGTTCAAACGATTGTACGTTACTTAATTTTTACAATAAAGAATACATACTAGTTGGATTTGAGCCTGCAAAAAATATCAAATTTATAGATGAGGGCAAAGATATCAAAATTTTTTCTGACTATTTCAATTCAAAAAAATTTCTTAAAAGCTTCCAAAAAAAAGCAAAAATTATTACCTCATGTGCAATGTTTTATGACTTAGCTGATCCGATAAAATTTGTTAAAGAAATAGATGAAATACTTGATGAAAATGGAGTTTGGTGTTGTCAAATTAGTTACTTAGTTTCAATGCTTAAATACAATAATTTTTATGATATTTGTCATGAACATTTATCCTACTATTCGATTGAAACTTTTGAAAAATTGTTAAATGACACTAACTTAAAGTGCTTTTTTGCCGAAACTAATGACGTAAATGGCGGAAGCATAAGATTATTTATTTGTAAGAAAAGCAATAAGAATTTTAGTAAAGATGAATATTTAAATAAAATTAATGATTTAAAGGATGAAGAAAAAAAATATAAACTTAAAGAAGCAAAAACTTTTATAAATTTTCAAGATAGTATTACTCAAATAAAAAATAAAACTAATGATTTTGTAAATCAAATCATAGATTCGAATAACAAAGTTTTTGGTTTGGGTGCAAGCACTAAAGGAAATGTTTTGTTACAACATTTTGGTCTTAATAAAACAAAAATTCCATTCATTAGTGAAAGAAATCCAGAGAAGGTAGGTTTAAGATGTTTGGGTTCTGATATTGAGTTAGTATCGGAAGATAAAGCAAGACAAATGAAACCTAAAGCATTTGTTGTATTACCCTGGAATTTTAAAGATGAAATTGTTAAAAGAGAAAAAGATTATTTAGATAAGGGTGGACAATTAATGTTTGCTATGCCATATCCTCACATTGTTACAAAAAATGGTGAAACAAAACTATAATTTTAGGATCAAAAATTGATAAATAATTCATCAAAAAAATATCTTCAAAGACTTATTTCAAAACAAAGTCCGAAAAAACCTTCTTATAACAAGTATCCATTGGTATCTAATCCATTTACAACACAGGATTTGATGTCAGGTATTGAAACTATATTAAATGGAAGAATTACCATGTCTCAAATTACTAAAAGATTTGAAAGAGAATTTGCTAAATACATAGGAGCTAAATACGCTTTAATGGTAAATTCTGGATCATCAGCAAATTTATTAGCTTTATTCTCCCTAGTTAATCCTAAAAGTAAAAAAAAATTAAAATATGGAGATGAATGTATCATACCTTCAATTTGTTGGTCGACATCTTTATGGCCTATAGTGCAGGCTGGTCTTAAACCAAGATTTGTTGATGTGAGCTTAAATACCTTTAACATAGATATTAATAAATTAAAAAAAAAAATAAACAAAAAAACTAAAGCTATCTTGGCAGTTCATGTTTTAGGAAACTCAACAAATATGATTGAATTAAAAAAAATAATAAAAAAAAATAAACTTATTTTAATTGAGGACACTTGCGAGTCACTCGGTTCAAAATACGGTTCAAAATACTTAGGAACATTTGGAAGGTTTGGCACATATTCTTTTTTTGTTTCACACCAAATATCTGCTGGAGAAGGTGGAATGATTGTTTGTAACGATTACAATGATTTTAAAATAATTAATAGTTTAAGAGCACATGGTTGGGATAGAGGTTTAAGAAAAAACGATAATAATAATTTCAATTTTGTTAACTCAGGATTCAATCTAAGGCCATTAGATGTAACCGCAGCTATTGGCTATAATCAATTTAAAAGATTAAACCAAATGATTAAAATAAGAGCTTTCAATAGAAAAAAAATTATTAATGAAATTAAAAAATCAGCAAATTGGGAAAATCAAATAGACTTTTTAAAACCTAATAAAAATATTAAGCCAAGTTGGTTTGGTCTACCCATTTTAATAAACAAAAGATTTCTTAAAAAAAAGAGGAAATATTTGAATTTCCTTAATAAAAACGGAATAGAAACAAGACCGATAATAAGTGGCAATTTTTTAAATCAACCTAGTATTAAATTATATAATTTAAATAAAAGAAAAGAATATTTTAAAAATGCTCAAGAAATAGAGGAAAGAGGCTTTTTTATTGGTTTACATACTGAAAAAATAAATCAAAAAACAGTCAAATTTTTAACAAACAAATTATTAAAAATTAAAAATATATGACAAAAAAAACTGCATTAATAACTGGGGTAACAGGTCAAGATGGTTCTTACCTTACAGACTTTCTTCTGCAGAAAAATTATAGAGTTATAGGTGTAAAAAGAAGATCCTCAAGTTTTAATACAAAGAGAATTGATCACGTTTATAATGATGTTAAACAAACTAAAAATTTTGTTCCGTATTATGGTGATTTAACTGATTCAAGTAACCTGTTAAGAATTATACAGGCTACAAAACCTGATGAGATTTATAATTTAGGTGCACAGTCACACGTGCATACAAGTTTTGAGATACCGGAGTACTCTGCAAATTCAGATGCTCTTGGCACACTAAGAATATTGGAAGCAATAAGAATTTTAAAATTGCAAAAAAAGACAAAGTTTTATCAGGCATCTACATCTGAAATATTTGGAAATACAGATATTCCTCAGAATGAAAAAACTCCATTCAGACCAAGAAGTCCTTATGCTATTTCAAAACTTTACGCTTATTGGACGACTGTTAATTACCGTGAAGCTTATAAAATTTTTGCAGTTAATGGAATACTGTTTAATCATGAGGGTCCAAGAAGAGGTGAAACTTTTGTTTCTAGAAAAATAACTAGAGCTGTTACAGAAATTTATAGAAATAAAAGAAAATTTTTTACTTTAGGAAACTTAAATGCAAAAAGAGATTGGGGCTCTGCAAAAGATTATGTTAGGAGTATGTGGCTGATGTTAAAAGCAAAAAAACCTTCTGATTATGTAATAGCTACTGGTAAAAGTCACACAGTAAAAGAATTTGTTGAGGAAGCGTTTAAATATATTAATGTTAAAATTGGATGGAGAGGCAAAGGATTAAAAGAAGTAGGATATAATAAAAAAAATGGAAATATACTTGTGAAAGTAGATCCAGTTTATTTTCGCCCAACAGATGTACATGAGTTAAGAGGTGATGCCTCAAAAGCTAGACGGGAATTGAAATGGAAGCCAAGTATAAAGTTTAAGGATTTAGTAAGAGAAATGATGATTTCAGATCTAAAAGAGATTAAATAATACTAAAATCTTCATAAATAATATCAAAATTTTTTATTATTTTTTTTTTTTATATATTGACATGAAGTCCAATTGGGCTTTAACTGGCCCATAATGAACTTGTGAACAGATTAAAACTATGACGCCTGAAAAATTAAGTGTTGTTGAAATTCAAAAAGTTTACAAAAATAATTACCGAAAAATCATTGGTGAGTTCATGAACATTCAAAGTGAATTTTTATCAGGTATTTATAACAGATACGATAAAGATCTTGATGCTGCTAACATAGTTTTATTTTTTGCAAAAAACCTTCACCAAGATACTTTGAGATTAAGAGATAATGATTTAAATGTTGATATATCATTTAGTAACTTTTGGAACAATCATAAAAAAATTAGACAGAAGAATTTTAAAATAATAAGTATTGCTAAAGAAACTGGACTACCTAAAGAAACTGCTCGAAGAAAGATTAATAATCTCATTAGAAATAAAATGCTAGAAAAGCAAAAAAATTCTCTTACTTGGACACCCGTTGAAAAGCATAAAGAGACTTATAATAAAATAGTTGGCGATGAATTAAAGCAAATTTCAAAATTAATACAAGTTATATGTGTTCATCTAAATATTTCCTTTTCAAGAGATAAAATTACTGACGAACTAAAAAAATATTATTCTTTTTATTGGTATCATTATTTAAATACACAACTTAAATATTTGAAGATGTGGCAAAATAGATTGAATGACCTCGAACTTTTATTGATTTCTATGCAATGTTTAATTCAATCAAATTTAAATTCTGATAAAGGAATAAGTGACAATACAAAATCTGGATCTGTAAGTGCAACATCCATTTCCGATGTAACAGGCATTCCTAGAGCAACATGTATCAGAAAATTAGAAAAATTATTCAAAATGAAAATTATTAAAAAAGATCATGACACAAAAAGATACTATTTTGATAATAAAAAAATTTATAACTCAAACATTCTTAAACCAGATGAAATTGCTGAAAACACAATTAAAATTTTTAGTGATTTTTTTTTAATAATCCTTAAAGCTTTATTAAGATAAAATATGAACTTTAAGACTATAAAGTAAGTATAATTCCAAGTACAGCTACTGCTGACACAGCTACTACAGAAATAAGTATATTGTTTTTTCTTTCAATTCTTTTTTCTTGCTTAAGTCTATGTACTAGATCTGTGAGATTAACTTTTGCTGAACGAGATGATGGCACAACTATATCCTCAACAAAATTTTTTTTTGAACTCTCATTTTCTTTAGGTCTTACACTCATACTGGGGCTGATTAAACCAAAAAAAAATATAATTTGAAAGCAAAAGATTGATCACATTGGGTACTTGGACGATTTAATAGCTAACTTTTCGGCCAGAATGGGTTTTGAAACTATTTTACTTCTCTCGTATTCGCATTAACTGACTCTGTAAAAGGAAGTGGAACAACAGTTGCATTAACAGGCTTAGCAGAATACTTTTTCGGCAAATGAACTTTATACTTATTACCAAAATTACCTGTAGGAAAACCATTGCTGTTTAAGTTTCCTTCGTAAGGAACGTATCCCATAGCAATATTTGTTCCCTTTTCCGGATGATACCATGGTGAAGTGATAAACCCAACAGGTTTACCACCCTTTTCATTTGATATTAGCCAAAAATCATTAGCATAATCTTCAATAGGTTTTCCACCAAGTTCTAAACCGACAAGTTGAAGTTTATAAGGTTTTTCTCCATTTTTAAGTTGAGACTTCATTTTTTCTAGTGCCTCTTTACCTACATAATCTGTTTGTTTGTTCCATTGACCTTTGCCTGACAAAGAAACTTGATAACCTAAGTTGCATTGAAAAGGGTTATGTTCATTATCTAAATCCTGACCCCAAGATAATATTCCTGCTTGAATTCTCCTATGGTGTGCTGGAGCTATAACCATTAATTTATGTTTTTTCCCAGCTTTAAGCACCGCATTCCACATATCTTCTGCGTATAATGTTGCATTTCTTAAATAAATTTCGTACCCAGCCTCACCAGAAAACCCTGATTGGGAAATTACACAATCTCTACCGCCAATTTTTGCCTTAGCTAAACCATAAAAGGGAATATTGTCCATATCTACTTGATTTCCAACTAGATCTTTCATTAAAGCTTTAGATTTTGGACCTTGAATTTGGACTGGACAGGCATCAATTTCATCTATTTCTACATTGAATCTTTTATCAGCATTAACACCTTGTAGATATAAACCAATATCTGAGTCCGATAAACTAAACCAAAATTCATCGTCTTCAACTCTTAACAAAACTGGATCATTAAGTACTCCGCCTTTATAATTACAAAGAATTACATAACGACCTCGCATTGTTGAAATTTTTGTAGCATCACGAGTGATCACATAATCAACAAATTTTTCAGCGTCCGGGCCTTTAACTCTAATTTGTCTTTCAACAGCAACATTCCACATTGTTACATGATTTTTAATAGCTTTATACTCAACCATGGCA
>MDTE01123445.1_pt1 | contig 21393 bp, 15 predicted proteins | sample 811231 | NCBI WGS metagenome assembly MDTE01 (sample SAMN05326651, study PRJNA326480) | marine metagenome | isolation source: seawater | place: Indian Ocean: Red Sea | collected 2010
AGCGCAGGTAGTTGGCTCAGGTGCACGCCGCCAACCAGCACTCTCCAACGGTCATCTTTACGTTCGAAGTAACAATCAACTTGCCTGTCTTGAAGTCCAATAAAAAATCAACTGTAACTGAATCCGTTAACAGTCTAATTGACAGAGGCATTGAGTTCCGAAGAAGTTTTCCCTCCACGCTGGCGAAGAAAATCTGCAGTACTTTCGGAATCCAATTTAGTTGCATAATCAAGTGGAGTAACACCTGTTTCATCTAATAGGTTAACATCTACTTTTGCATCTAAATGCTGCTGTATGGCATTGTTATCACCTCGCTTCGCAGCAACATGAATCGATAATTCTGCACCAGTTTTACCTCCGTTTTGCTGGAGTAATTCAACTACATTCTGTGCATTTGCTTCTATTGCATAATCCAAGGGTGTTTGTTGATCAGGAGTCATTGCATTCACATCTGATTGATGTTTCAGCAGTATTCTAACAACCTCAATACGCCCAAACGTAGCAGCATCATGAAGCGGAATCTCTCCATTAGCATCTGTCTCCTCTACATCAGCCCCTTTAGCTAAAAGCCGTTCGACAATCGGCGTATGCCCATGAACTGTGGAGTAATGGAGCGGTGTAGCCATCAACTTTCCCCCTTTTGAATTCACATTTCCCCAATCCGAGATAGCCTGATTTAGCATTTCAAGATTTCCAGATTTGGAGGCATCGATTAACGCACGGTCTGCCTCAGGATTGGAGCAAGCAATCAAACCAAATAAGGATAATATGGCACATATTACTTTTTTGTCTGCTGTCAACAAACGAACTTTGATTACTGAATTACAATTAATCAATCTGTTATTCTTTAATTAGTAAATGGCAGACTTGCATCCGACTCAACTATAAGAAATTGTCGTTCCGCTTGAATTTGTCTTATATAAAAAATTTTATAGCAATTGGCTTTCTAATGGTATTTAGCCAAGCCCAAGCTGAGCGACCAAATATTATTTACATTTTGGCCGATGATCTTGGATGGGGCGACCTTGGTTGTTACGGGCAAAAGACATTGAAAACACCAAACCTCGATCGGATGGCAAAGGAAGGCATGCGCTTCACTAGACACTACGCAGGAAGCACAGTCTGTGCCCCTTCTCGCTGTGTTTTAATGACTGGTCTGCATACTGGCCACGCTCGAATTCGAGGTAACGGGCGAGGTCAACTTCAGTCCACTGATACAACTTTCGCTACATTGCTTCAGAAAAGCGGTTATCAAACTGGATGTTTTGGAAAGTGGGGAATCGGCAACCCGCCACCATTGGACGATCCTAAAATTCACGGATTTGATGAATTATTCGGCTATATAAACATGTACCATGCTCACAATTATTACCCAGAGTTCCTTGTGAAGAACGGCCGAAAAGTAAAGCTGCGAAACGTGTTATTTGACGATTGGAAAACAAAGCGAACTGGCCCGCAGTACGAAGGCGCTGGGGTTGCCCGTATCACCAAAGATTATGCACCCAAACTAATAGCAGACCAATTAATTGACTACATCCGGAAGGCTTCAGTGAACAAATCAAAGCCTTTCTTTGCATATTATGCCTTGAATATTCCGCATGCCAACAACGAAGCAGGAAGTGAAAAACGAATCGGTTTCGATGGAATGCGAGTGCCAAACTGGGGTAGTCATGCGAATCTTGATATTCCCGATCAGGAAAAAGGCTTCGCCAGAATGATAGACTTTATCGATAAGGATGTGGGAAAAATATTATCCGTCATTAAAGAGTTAGGCATTGATGAAAACACAATCGTAATGTTTTCAAGCGACAATGGCCCTCATCAAGAAGGAGGTCATAAGATGGAATTTTTTAACAGTAACGGCCCCTTACGCGGCATGAAACGAGACTTGTACGAGGGTGGCATTCGTGTGCCTTTAATAGTGCGCTGGCCAGGCCAAGTGCCGGCAAAAAAAACCAGCCATCATATTAGCGGATTTCAAGATATTTTTCCTACGCTACTTGAATTAGGCCAAGTGCAAAATAAACATGAAGTCGATGGCATCTCCATGTTGCCAACTTTACTAGACAAAAAAGGCCAAAAACAACATGACTACCTATATTGGGAATTCACAGAACGTAGCGGCACAACAGCAATACTTAAAGGCAACTGGAAGGGCATTCGTCGCAACACTAAAAAGAATCCAAACGGGCCAATAGAAATATATAATTTGAATAAAGATCTTGGTGAAACCAGGAATATAGCAACTGAAAAAAAGTCGTTGATTGAAGAATTTAAATCAGCTCTTATACAAAAACACGTTGCCCAAAAATAATATTTCATATGAAAAAAATACTCCTCCTATCATTGTCTATACTTTTCGGATTCTCTGCTGATATAGCAGCGAAGAATCCTAACATAATTCTTATCATGGTGGACGACGCCGGTTATGGCGACTTTAGTTGCTATGGCCAAAAACTTTTTTTGACACCAAATATCGATCGCATGGCAGCTAACGGCATGCGTTTTACTCAGCATTACTCAGGCAGCACTGTCTGTGCCCCGACTCGTTGTAGTATCATGAACGGCGTACATACGGGCCATGCCTATGTTCGAGGGAATCGAGAGGTACAACCTGAAGGCCAAGCACCAATTCCATCTGACATGATCACTATTCCCAAACTTCTAAGAAAGGCGGGCTACTCCACCGGCATGTTTGGAAAGTGGGGTCTTGGTGCGCCTGGCTCAAGTGGAGATCCAATGAACCAAGGTTGGGATGAATTTTATGGCTACAACTGCCAACGCCAAGCGCATACATTCTATCCAAAACACCTTTGGCATAATTCTAATAAAATAATGCTAGATGGCAAAACATACTCACACGATCTCATACAAAAACAGGCTTTAAAGTTCATCCGAGACAATGCAAAAAAATCTTTCTTTGCATATCTGCCTATTACAATACCTCATGCAGCTATGCAGTGCCCCGAGGAAGATGTTGCTCCATTCCGAAAAAAATTCCCTCAGTTCGAGGACAAAATTGGGAAGTACAGCCACGGCACCAAGGTACGCAATCCAGTAGCTGCTTTTGCTGGCATGATGACTCGTATGGACCGGGGCATTGGGCAAATACTTGACCTACTAAATGAATTAAAGATTGCTGACAATACTCTAGTTTTGTTCACCAGCGATAACGGCCCTCACTATGAAGGAGGACATCAACCGGGATTTTTTAATAGTAATGGGCCTTTAAAAGGCCACAAACGCGATCTATACGAAGGTGGAATTCGTGTGCCACTTATTGCCTACTGGCCGGGCAAGATAAAATCCGGAAGTGTGAGTGATCACATATGCGCTCACTGGGATTTAATGCCAACTTTCTGCGAACTAGCCAACATTTCCACACCAGATCATACAGATGGAATCTCTTATGTTCCTACCCTCACAGGTAAAAAACAAAAAACACATGCTTATCTCTACTGGGAATTTCACTCCTACGGCAACGCCCAAGCTATCCGAATGGGAGATTGGAAAGGCATTCGATTGAAAGTTAAATACAATCCCAACGCGCCAATTCAACTGTATAATTTAAAACAGGATATAGGAGAAACAAAGAACATCGCAGAAAACCATCCTGAGATAATAAAGAAAATTACTCCATTGTTCAAAACAGCGCATATTCCATCCAAGAGGTTCCCATTATTCTCTGAGAATAAGTGATCTTTGAATTATACTGAGATTAGTTAGTTATTCCTTGTGCTTTGGCTAACCCAAAGAATATTCCACCTTTATCAAGCAACTCCTTAAAAGTACCCTCCTCAATAGTCTTTCCCTGAGATAAAACAATGATCTTATCCATTGACCGCAGTGTAGATAATCGATGAGCCACACAGAGGACAGTACGGTTTTCACTCAAGCGATCAATAGCATCTTGCACTTCGGTTTCTGCCTTAGAGTCCAACGCAGCTGTTGCTTCATCCAAAACAAGAATCGGGGCATTCCTTACAAAGGCTCTTGCAATAGCTAAACGCTGCCTTTGACCACCCGAAAGAGTAACTCCACGTTCACCGATTCGAGTATCGTACCCATCAGGTAGTGAAACAATGAATTCATGTGCATGAGCATGCCTAGCTGCGTCCTCAACTTCTTTTCTACTGCAACCCTCTTGACCTAAAGCAATATTTTCCGCAACGGTAAGGTCAAATAATACCACTTCTTGGCTTACCAACGCCATCTGTTGACGGAAGTCAGTAATTCGTAAATCGCGCAAATCATATCCATCCAATCTTATTGAACCAGCATCCGGATCATGAAACCTGAACAATAAGTTGATTAGCGTACTTTTTCCAGAGCCACTCTCTCCAACAATTCCCAACTTGGTGCCTTTTGGAACAGAAAGATGAAAGTCAGTGATCACTTGTTCCTCTTCATAAGCAAATGAAACTCCTCTCCATTGAATATCCTTTTCAAAGGTTTTGAATTGCTTCGGTTCTGTTTGTTCAAGAATATCAGGTTTTTCTGCAAGGACATTCATTAATCGATGGGCTCCAACACTTGCCTCTTCAATCTGAACATGCCAACGAGCTAACTTACGAATAGGAGTATAAAACATGAGCACTCCCGTAAAAAATACAACTAAGTCCGGAATACTACGGCTAGTGTAAACTACATAAAGAATAAGTGCCCCAATCCCAATCATCGACACCGTCTCGACTAATGGACCAACGATCTCTCGTGATCGAACTGTTTTCATAGTTTGACGAATAAGCTGTTGAGAAAGTTCTCGGAATCGATCGACTCGCATACCTTCTAGCCCGAATGCCTTAATGACTCGCATACCAGAAAACATCTCTACAGCTAGACTAGATTGATTAACATTAGCCTCTACTTTTAGACGTGTAGCTTTGCGTGCTTTTTTTCCGAAGTAGATAATAGGCACTACACAAATCGGAAATAAAACCAAAACACTCATTGTTAACTGCCAGTCAATAAGACACAAACCAGTGAATACACTGATCACTGCCACTGGTTCTGCAACAAGGTGCCCCACACCAGATGAAAGACATGTTTGCAACAACAGTGCATCACCATTAATTCGGGTAATTAAATCACCCGTAGTAGACTTGTTGAAAAACCGAATCGACAACCGGCTAAGATTTCTGAATACAGCAACACGAAGATCATTGATTACCCGCTCACTCGCCCAAGCAAGACAATAAGCTCCAAGAAATTTAGTTGATCCTCGGAACCCAACCAGCAGTGGAAAAATTAGAAGCCCTCCAACAATCTGCATCCAAGTTAGCTCATCCCCCATTCTAGGCAACCAAGGATCAAGCACGCCTAACACATTATTTTGGATTGCCGCAGCATTTTCGGTAAACCAATTGCCGTCTTCTGTAGCCACAGTTGTCGCTTCATTAGCAATTGTTTGCGGATCCAAGCGATCCAAAAGTGTTTTTGTCGCCCATAGTACAAGCCCATTGGAGGCACCAAAAAGAACACCAAAAAACAGCCCTGCCAGCAACCGACCCCAATACGGTTTCACGTAAGGAGCGATGAAAGTGAAAATTTGCTTCAGCTTGTGCATGAGCTGTATACGTATGCCATAAAGGCAAAACGCAATTGTGGTTGGATTAAAACTAGCAGCTTACCTGCCTGATGCTAATCGGTTTGCTAATCTTTCTGGTAGTCCGGCTTTCAAAATTTTAGCCTGAGTCTTTTCGATATCATAATCAAGGCGACGCAACTCAATTGTGCCAGCTTCAAGATCATAAATCACATAGCCGGCCCGTGGATCACCGTCGCGGGGTTGCCCAACACTACCGACATTTACAAAATATTTTTTACCCTTTTCTACGGTAAACTTATCATATTTACCACCCGTGACAGAGTTTTGTTCCCGTACAAATGCCAGAGGAACATGTGTGTGCCCGAAGAAACACACGCCAGTATTTTGATAAGTAAAACTGGAAGCCGCATCCAGTTTACTCAGAACGTATCCCCAACGTTTCGGCCCATCAAGGGTAGCATGAACAATTGTAAAGTTGGCAATCATTCTAAGATACTTTAGACGTCGCAACCAATCACGTTGTTCCTCTGAAAGTTGATCTCTAGTCCACTGGATAGCGTGGCTCGCATGCGGATTGAATCCTGCTAAATCAGTTGTGCCACCGCAATACTCATCATGGTTTCCCATGATACAGGGCATTTCCATTTCCCTAACAATATTCATACACTCAACCGGATTTGGATTATATCCAACGACATCACCCAAACACACGTAGTGCGTACAATTATTCTTCTTAGCATCCTCTAGAACTACCTCAAGTCCTTCGAGATTAGCATGTATATCAGCTATTAAAGCGTACTTCATTCAAATAACCGGAATTCATCCGATAATCTTAAACCCCCTAAATTTATCCTGTGCCTTACCCCAATCTATAGCTTCATCCTGTATATTGCGACGCAAACCTGAGTCACGAATCGCCTGGAGAAATTCTTCCAACTCCAACTGTTGACCTTCAACAACCATTTCCACGCGTCCATCGGCCAAATTCTTTATCGTACCGAGCACTTCGTATCCAGTAACGAGCGACTTCACTATATATCGAAACCCAACCCCTTGAACTCTTCCCGAGTAGTGTACATGTACTCGAACCAAGCTCATTTACAGTAGTCACCTAAGGGAAATAACCTCTGTTGGGGCGTCAAGGAACCACCGTACCAGTGGCACTCCCATGCATCAGGGCCGGAAATAAAGCCATAATCACCCGAAGTCGGCAATCCTTTTGTATTCCAATGTTTAGCCATTAAAATTACTTGGTAATTAGTTAAACACCTAATAAACATTAGTTAATCACGCATGATCCAACCGCCACCAAGGACTAAATCGTCCTGATAAAATACGCAAGCCTGCCCCGGAGTAATCGCCCTTTGTGGTTCATGAAGTCGTACTATGGCTTTGCCACTTTCAACTGGCTCCACAGTGGCACTAGCTCCTGGATGATTATACCTAATAGCGGCTAACACATCGATAGGGCCTTCAAGCTTCTCAAATGGAATCCAATTACAACGATCAATGTAAAACTCAGTCCTCATTAACATTTCTTCACCTCCTACAACAACCTGATTACTTTTCGGATCCAATCCGATTACGTAGAGGGCTTTCGGCGAAGAAATGCCAAGGCCTTTACGTTGTCCAATAGTATAAAACTCTATCCCATCGTGATAACCTAATACATGCCCTTTAGTATTAACAATTTCACCACGATGTTCATTTACCAAGCCAGCTGTTGTCAGGAATTTTTTGTAGTCATTATCAGGAACAAAGCAAATTTCCTGACTTTCTTGTTTTTCCGCAGTTTTTAAACTCACACATCGAGCCACCTCGCGAGTCTCTTTTTTCTGCAACTCACCAAGCGGAAACATCATGTGAGACAACTGATCCTGCCCCAGAGAGAACAAAAAATAAGTCTGGTCCTTACGTGCATCCTTACCACGCAACATCACAGTTCGTCCATTACGTTTCTCTAAACGAGCATAATGACCTGTAGCAACATATTCAGCTCCTAGTTTTTTTGCCCGATTAATAAGATTCCCAAATTTTAACTTTTCATTACACATCACGCATGGATTAGGTGTACGCCCGGATTTATATTCAGCTGCAAAGTAATCTATTACATCTCTCTGAAACTCTTTAGACTCATCTATGAGATAGTACGGAATATTCAGTTTATCGGCAACCGAACGAGCATCCATAACAGCCTGTGGACCACAGCACTTATCCTCAGCGCGGGAAACACAATCCTGAGGCCAAACCTTGAGGGTAATACCAATAACATCGAATCCCTTTTCAACTAATAAGGATGCTGCAGCGGATGAATCTACACCTCCACTCAAGCCAACGACAACTCGTGTTGGATCTTTTTCAGACATTAAGAGTAAAACCTTTGGCCAAAAGCCCAGTTCAATTTGATATCATGCCATTTTCACGAGCATAGTTGAAAAGCCCACCAGCATCTATTACCGGTCTCACTTCACCTAACGGCTTGATTGAGTATTCCTGCCCAGTTGACTTGTTTAGCACTTTTCCCTCATTCAAATTCACTCGCACCTCATCACCAGTACTTAATACTTCACATAGGCGATCCGCAATATCACAAGGATAAAGCTCTCCAGTAGCCACACAGTTGCGGAAAAAAATTCGAGCAAAACTTTCTGCTAAAACTACTTTACACCCTGCTGAACCTAAAGCAATCGGAGCATGTTCTCTCGAACTTCCACATCCAAAATTTCGCCCAGCAATAATTATGGGATAACCTGAATTCAATTCTCCTTCATTCACATAGCGGGTAGGGTAAAGCGATTCTGGAAGACCAATTAGAGCAAAACTGCCCAGCTTTTTATATTCTTCAGGAATCGTTGGAACAAGATTAAGGTACTGCGCAGGTATAATCTGATCAGTATCGATATTATCCTTCACTACATAAACCGGCCCTTCAAAAACACTACTCATGACACACATTTGGAAACATAAACCATTTTTTTTCAATTCAAAACGAAACCGACTCGAATTCACCACGAGAAAACTTACGATAATGAGTAAATCCAGTTCGCTTTGCTAATTCAACTGCTTCACGAAAATTCTCTCCAACTCGCTCTGGTTTATGGGCATCTGATCCAAAAGTCAGCCCAACCCCTATATCTGCAGCCATTTCCAATAATCCCGGCTCCGGATACATCTCTCGACAAGGTTTCTTTATACCTCCAGTATTAATCTCTATTGCAATGTCTTTCTGCTTAACAACTTCGAGAAATGGTTTCCAGAGTGATGCTAAATCACAATCTGGCCGATGGCCAAACACCTTAACCAGATCACAATGACCGATAATATTAAATACACCAATTTCTACAGACTCAATTAAGCGATGATAATATTCAGACCAGACTGAATTTAAATCCTTCTCATCCCAAGAATCACGATGATCAGGATGATCAAAACTCCATTTATCTTGAAGATAATGTACAGATCCAATCAAATAATCCCATTCATAACGCTCGGCTAAGTCCCTAATCCATTCAGTATACCCAGGCAGGTAATCAATTTCTAAACTTCTCAAGATATTGATTCCCGGATTGTCCTTCTCTGCTTGATTTAATTTTTCGTGGTAAAGATCCATTTCACCTTCAAGCATTCGCCAATTATCGAAATCTTGTTCTGGCATAGGAGCATGCTCAGTAAATCCAATTTCGGATAAACCAATCTTTACTGCCTGTGCAGCATACTCAGTTGGCTCTCCCACAGCATGGCGACAAAGTGGGGTATGCATATGATAATCTGGCGGCATTTCCACGGACAAAAACTAGGGAATATTTGGCAATTGGCCAAGCGTTGAGCAACGCATTGTCTCGATTACTTGCTGTCTTCCCTATTCGAAAGCTCTTTTAACGAACGAGGCTTTCGCTTCAAATTCCATAGCTTGGGCTTATTCTTTTTGCCCTTCTTCTGAGCCTGTTTTCGACGAGAGGTTTTGAAGGTCCGGACAGCATTTAAAATAGATTCACGGTGAAAATCATGATCTGTTTCATCAGGAATCGCCTTCTTCATAAATCGCTCAACCTCGTGAAGTAAATCAATGTCATCCTTGCTACAAAAAGTCCAAGAATGCCCTTCTGCACCTGCTCTGGCCGTCCGGCCTATTCGATGAACATAGGTCTCCGCCTCAACTGGCAGATCGTAATTGAATACGTCAGTGATATTATCTACATCAATCCCGCGTGCAGCAATATCAGTCGCAACAAGCACTTTAATTTTCCCGCCCCGGAACTTCTCCAGCGCAAGAGTGCGTGCAGATTGTGATTTATCACCATGAATTGGAGCAGAAGTGATTCCAGCTCGATCCAATTGCTCACAAATTCGGCTAGCCCGATATTTCATTTTAACAAAAACAATAGCCCGCTCAATTTTGCGTTTTCGGATCATTGAAATAAGCAGTTCATCTTTTTTACTTTGATCCACGTATAAAACATGCTGGTCTATTTTTTCTACTGTTGGCTTTTCAGGATCAATGGTGATGCGAATAGGATTAACTAATATCTTACCTGCCAATTCCTCAACTGCCTTTGGAACTGTGGCAGAAAAAAATCCATTCCTTCGATCTTTTGGGAGTCTTGCTATTACCTTCTCAATATCTGGTATAAATCCCATATCAAGCATGCGATCGGCCTCATCTAAAATAAAGGTCTCAACCTGATTCAAATCCACATAACCTTGCCCAATCAGATCCAATAGCCGACCAGGTGTAGCCACAACAATATCTACTCCTCGATCAAGAGCTTCCTCCTGTGGCCGTTGACCAACACCTCCAAATATTACTGTATATGACACAGGTAAAAACTGACCGTATATTCCAATGCTTTTGCCAATTTGTGCTGCAAGTTCTCGAGTTGGAGCAAGAATTAGTGCTCTTGGATGACCACTCGCTGGCCTTTTTCGATTCTCTGCCAACTCTTGTAATAGTGGAATAGTAAAAGCTGCTGTCTTACCGGTGCCAGTTTGAGCACTGCCAAATAAATCCTCGCTATCGATTTGCGGAGGTATAGCTTGCGATTGGACTGGAGTGGGAATGGTATATCCCTCCTTTCTTAATGCATGCTGAACCTCTGGAATCAAGGTATCAAATAGACCCTCCATTTTGATGGGATCCATTGGTTTGTGCTGCTTCTGAAAACGAGGTATTCGGTCAACACGAGAATTCGTGTCTAACAATTTGCGAGCAGCACGGCGCTTGCGAGGCTTGGAATCTCCAAACCTATCTCGCTTCTTTCCTATACCATCTTCACTATCCTTAAATTTCCCAGCAGCACGACGCTTGCCCGGCTTGGAATCTCCAAACCTATCTCGCTTCTTTCCTCCCTTATTGTAGGATTTTGTTTTTGAAGAACTCATGAATAAACTCTGTCGACAAATTTTTCACACAAATCAGACCGACTGAGTCAGATGAAGAAATATCCTTGAATGCCTGAAAAATTTGCACGAGCAAATTAAAGAAACAGGCCGCGTCAACCTCAAAGGCGCTGGATGGACTACACCACAGTTCCATCCAAGTCAAGTGCTGCACATTCTAGCAAGACTAAAGCACCCAACCTTTTCGATATGCAGGGTTGATGAATTTATTAGCCTCTCGAACGTTTGTTACACGCATCTCCTTGGCATCCCATTCAATCTTTTTACCAGAACGTAAAGCCACTAATCCAAGAAGCATCGCTTCAGTCATAGGTCCAGAGTAGTCGAAGTTGGACCAAGCAGGCTCACCCCCTTTGCATGCGTCAATCCACTCAAGATAGTGGTGCCGATTAAAATCATTAGGCTTCTCAAATGTCTCAGGTATATCCTTGTAATCCTTCTCGGTAGCTCCAGAAAGAAAAGCCCCCTTACCCCAGTACATTGGAATGTAAAGTGAATCTTTGCTGCCTATAAGAATAGATCCATTTCCTGGCAATGAAGTTTGCTTGGCTAAAGAAGGATCCGGCTTTTTACCGCCGTCATACCAAACAACCTTAACTGGCTTACGTTTACCATCTTGAGGAAAATGGTAGGTAATAATAGACCACTTAGGAGCTGTCTCATTATTTACCCCTGAAGAAATTGCCTCAAGAGTTGTTGGATTACGCAAATTGAGTGCCCAGTATGCAAGATCGGAATTATGGCATCCCATATCCCCAACTGCACCAGTGCCGAAATCCCAAAATCCTCGCCAATTAAATGGATGATAAGCCGGATGATAAGGGCGTTCGGGAGCTGGCCCAAGCCATAGGTCCCAAGAAACATTCTTTGGCACTGGCGGAGTCCCGGTTGGTCGCTCAATCCCTTGAGGCCAAATAGGGCGATCAGTCCAGATATGCACTTCCTTCACGTCACCCAACACACCGGCTCTAATCAACTCAACATATCGTCGAGATTCGGGATTCGAATGACCTTGATTACCCATTTGTGTTGCCACTTTATGTTTTCTTGCTAGATCAGTGAGGATGCGTGCCTCAAATACCGAGTGAGTCAAAGGCTTCTGGCAATAAACATGCTTACCTAAACGAATCGCCATGGCAGTCGCCGGCGCATGAGTGTGATCTGGAGTAGATACTGTTACAGCATCAATATGCTTAGCCTCCTTCTCAAGCATTTTACGAAAATCAGCATACTTCGGAGCTTTTGAATGGCGCTTGAACATGTGCGCTGCCTTACTGGGGTCCACATCGCAGAGCGCTACAATATTCTGGCTTTCACAGCCATCTATATCCACCTGCCCTTTGCCTCCAGAACCAATCGCGGCTATATTAAGACGTTCATTAGCTCCAAATACACGTCGTGGAACCACCATTGGAAATGACAAGGCAGAACCTGCAACTAAAGTTGATTTAAGAAATGCACGACGATGAATCGGAGATATCTGAAGAGTTGTCATAAGCAAAAAGGTCACACGCATCCTCCCTCTGACAACACTTATGGTCAAGCCACAGGCTCGATTAAATATTTAAATTACAAAAAAATTCAAAGAAGGATTGAATCGCTACAAGAACCAGAGAAAAATCTAAAGACAGCGTGCAAATGAATCATATGAAAAAAAGTCCATTCCAACCAGTTTGGCTCATGGGACTTGTCCTTGGGCTTTGTCAAACGATTGCACAGAACCCACGAGTTCAGATTCCATTCGAACTTAATGACAAATCACTTCACCTGACAGAGTGGGCTCGTCAACCGATGTTAATTAATCCTGTTGCCTTAAGCTTCGACTATGAAGGGCGTTTATATGTAGTTGAAACTGCCCGAAGAGGTACTGTAGACATTGACATTCGCAGCCATAAGGAATGGGTTATAGACGACCTTTCAAATGAAAATATCCCACAGCTTCGAAATATGTTTCGGTCTAAAATGGCACCAGAACTTAGCGAGCAAAATAAATCATGGTTACAAGATCGCAACGGCGACGGTTCACACGATTGGCGTGATTTAATGGCAGTTAAGGAGCGTATCCACCTACTACAGGACACGGACAACGATAGCAAAGCGGATATCTCCAAAGTGTTCGCTGAAGGATTCAACCAAGAGATCAATGGAGTAATGGCCGGAGTACTTCCTTATAAGGGTGATGTATTTGCGACCATTTATCCAGATGTATGGAAACTAAATGATAATAACAATGACGGTATTGCTGACAAAAAAGAGGTGCTCTTTCATGGCTTTGGCGTACATGCTGCATTCGACGGGCATGACCTACACGGATTGACAGTTGGTCCAGACGGAAAATTATATTTTTCCGTTGGGGATAATGGCTTTTCTGTTCGCACTCATGAAGGCCAGCTACTTCACCATCCCAACACCGGCGGAGTGCTTCGATGTAATTGGGATGGCAGCAACTTAGAAGTTTTTGCAACAGGCCTTCGAAATGTACAGGAACTGGCATTCGACGAATTTGGAAACCTGTTTTCGGTGGATAATGATGGAGATATTCGAGAGGAACGAGAACGATTCGTTTACATTACTGAAGGAAGTGATTCTGGCTGGAGACTGAACTGGCAATTCAAAAAAGGCGGATGGCCAAGCTACACAAAAACCCCAGAATATTGTCCATGGATTGATGAAAAACTTTGGCTACCACATTGGCCAAAACAAGCCGCTTATATTACACCACCCATTAGTGAATTCTCTGTTGGGCCCGGTGGTTTCAAGTATAACCCTGGCACAGCACTAAACGAACGCTATAAGCAATCCTTCTTTCTGTGTGAATTCCCAGTACAGAAAGTAACAGCATTTAAAACCGAACCGGAAGGAGCTTTTTTTAAGATGGTCGATGAGCATATTTTTCTTTTTGGCATGATGGCAAGTGCAATCAACTTCGGCCCAGACGGCTCATTGTATATCGCAAACTGGGATGGCAAATGGCAGCCAAATAAATTCGGTAGTATCTGGATGGTTGATAATCCGAAAATCAGGGAATCAGAGAATCGCAAAAAAATTGCTAAATTACTTGGTAGTAACTTTAACAACCATTCAGACTTATTTCTTGTTAATCTTTTAGCTCATCCAGACCAACGGATTCGATTAGAGGCACAATTCGAACTAGTAGAACGCGATCGTTTTGAAGAGCTATTAGACACTGTAGCAGACACTGATAGTAATAGACTCGCACGCATACACGCCATGTGGGGAATAGGGCAACTCAAGGCAAACAAGCGGCGTGACAAACTTTTGGCCAAGAGACTGCCCATGGATGATTCTGATTATGAAATTCGTGCACAATCAGCAAAATTAGTTGGTATTCGTAAACTTAAAATAAGCGCACCTCAACTGGTAGAGATGCTACACGACAATAACGCACGAGTGCAGTTTCATGCTGCCATGGCGCTTACTAAGACGGGCAACTCCGATACTGTATCCCACTTGATCTCGTTGCTTGAAAGAAACAACAATGAAGACGCCTATATCCGGCATGCTGCCATCATGGCTCTTACTGGTTGTGCACTTCCTGAACAGCTGGAAAGGCAAAATGAACATGTATCCCCTTCAGTTCGCGCAGCATCGATTGCCGCGCTTCGTCGCCTCCAACATCCATCTGTAAAATCCTTTCTCAAAGATTCAAATGAATGGGTACTACAAGAAGCTATCAGCGCAATACATGATGACCAATCAATTACAGATGCCCTTCCAAGTGTTGCAAATCTTTTGCCCTCCAACAAAAGCAAATCTGAAGCAATTACTCGGCGATTACTTAGTGCGAACCTTCGAGTAGGAGGCAAAAAGAATGCTGAAAACTTGATTCAATATGCAGCTAACAACTCTAATCCAATCCCAATGCGCACTGAAGCGCTTCTATGCTTAGGCGACTGGAACAGACAACCGCTTGTCGACCGGGTTGAAGGCCGAGTACGTAAACTTTCCAGTCGTAATAGTGATTTGGCGAAAATTTTGGTGGAAAAGAATCTCAAAAATCTTTTTGCAGTTTCGGATGGTGAAGTGCTTGCTGAACTAATTCGCCTTTGTGGAAAACTTCAAATTGAACTTGGACCTGAACAGTTACTTGTTATTGCTAAGTCTGATTCACAAGAATTAGCAGCTCGAATCCAATCTATTCAATCTATTCAACTAAAATACAAAAATGATGTTGCCGATGATTTACTCAGTTTAATTAAAATCAATAAACCTTCCATTCAAGTTGCAGCCATCAATAAATTCGCCGATATAGAACCTAATAAGATAGCAAATAAATTATTCGATGAATGGGCTACATTAAGTAACCCGGCACAGCAGGCATTTCTGTTTACTCTGGGTAATAATGCTAGTGTAAAAGGTGATGAAATTATAAATAATGCACTTGTCTCGTTGCTTGAAGGCAACCTACCAAAACATCTGGAACTAGATGTCTTAATTGCAGCTGAAAGTAGGAAAACTAAAATATTAAACCAACAATTAGAAAAATACCAAGCAAGCCTACCAGCTAATGATCCTTTAGCTGAATATAAAGCCACGCTTTTTGGAGGAGATGCTAATAAAGGGAAACTGGTTTACGAAAACCATGTAGCTGCACAATGTGTACGCTGCCACAACGCAGGTGGTAAGGACAATCAAGTTGGGCCGGAACTATCGGGAATTAGCAAACGGACTGACAAAAATTACCTGCTTCGCTCTTTAATAAATCCAAGTGTAGAAATTGCAGATGGATTTGGTGTAACTTTAATTGAACTAACAAACGGAAAATCGCTCGTTGGCCGAATGATAAACCGATCAGAACAAGAACTAACTCTTATCCCTCCTCAAGGGGAACCACAAAAAATCTCTACCGTTGAAATCAAGAAAATCACTGAGTCTAATACCTCAGTCATGCCTCCCATGGGAACGATCCTAACAAAACACGAACTTCGAAACCTAATGGCGTATCTAGAAACCTTGTAAACCTAAAATAATCGAACCCCTCCTTAACCAACAGCCTCTACGCAGCGGCTGCATAATGTAACATGGTCTTTATGGGAACCAACACTTGGCTCCCAGCGCCAGCAACGTTCACATTTTTCGCCATCAGCATTAGACACGGCTACCTCTAACTCCTCACTTTCACCATCTTTCAAAGTAAGCTGAGAAACATTAATTAGTTCGCGCAAATCCTCCTGATGGTCCTGAGCAATCTGAAATTCACGACCAACTCCACTGAGAAGAACACAGGCTTCCAACCCTTTCCCAATCTGCTTGGCTCGACGAGCCTCCTCGAGGACCGGCAGGACGCGTTCACGAATCGCAAACATAGTCTCCCAATTACTCGCCTCACTTTCGCTGATACTAAACTCAAAAGGCTTCCAGTCGGTTAAATGCACGCAGGATGTATCAAGATGAGGTATCGCTTCCCAAGCCTCATCTGCAGTAAAGACAAGCATTGGAGAAAGCATTATTGAAAACCCCTGAACCAACCGATAAAGCGTGGTTTGAGTAGAACGACGACGAAGTGAATTGGCAGAAGATGTATAAAGACGATCTTTCACCGTATCATGGTAAACTGCCGAAAGCTCCACTGAAACAAACTGTGTAATACGTTGGTAAGCTATATGAAATTCACACTTGTCAAATGCTGCACGAACATCAGCATCAGCCTTGGCAAAACTATCAAGTATCCAGCGGTCAAGTCCTGTTAAATCACTGTCCGCTATACTGTGCTGCGCAGGATCAAAGTCGTAAAGATTACTTAACTGATAGCGCAAAGCGTTGCGAACACCTCGATAAGCTTCAGCAACTTTTTTTATACGTTCCTCACTAACAATAATATCATTACGAAAATCCTGCGACGCAACCCAAAGCCGAACGATATCCGCACCATACTGTCCAACGTAAGCCTCAGCAGTTTGCGGCTTGGCGTAACCGCCGTCCTGCTTACTTTTAGAAATTTTTTCGCGATCTGCATCAACCATGAACCCGTGCGTAAGCACATTGCGATAAGGAGCAACTCCATTACCAGCTAGCGATAACAATAGTGACGACTGGAACCAACCACGATGCTGATCGCTACCTTCAAGATAATAGTCAGCCTGCCAAGCATCGGGAGTTCCGGCATCGGCATTTGAACGACCTAATTCACCACGCCGCATCAAAACACTACGTGATGAAGAGCCCGAATCAATCCATACATCGAGCGTATCAGTTGATTTTCCAACCGGTTCCGGTCCATCCCAATCAGCTGGCTTTACAGCTACCCACAAATCAGAAAGTTCTCTTTCAAACCAAACATTTGAACCATTTTTCTGAACAAGATCAGCAGTATTTCGAACAATACGCTGATCAAGAATCGGTTCACCCAGCGCATCGTAAAAAGCAGGTATTGGCACACCCCAAGATCGCTGCCGAGAAATACACCAGTCAGGTCTTGATTGGATAGCGCCTTCAATACGGTTACGCCCCCAACCAGGAACCCAGTTAACACTATCTATTGCAGCCAAGGCCTTGTCACGAAATCCATCGTGGTCAATATTCACGAACCACTGGTCCATTGCGCGGAAAATCACAGGTGACTTGCTACGCCAACAGTGCGGGTAGCTATGTTCATAGGACTCTTGAAAAGCTAATTTGTTATCGGAAATCAGCACTTCAATTACAGATTCATTAGCCTCACTCTTTCCGTTTTTTGGAAGGATCTGTTTGCCGACTAAATCATCTGAAATTTGTTGATCCTCCGGCAAATCCGATGTTCGAACAAGGCGACCGTTGTCATCCACCGGTGAGTAGACTGGCAAACCATTATTACGACCCAAATTGTAATCGTCTTGGCCATGACCAGGAGCGATATGAACTAAGCCTGTGCCAGCAGAATCATCAACAAATAAATCTCCAGCAAAGAGTTTACCGGTACGGTTACAAAATGGATGATGGTACTCTAGCTCTGCCATTTGATCCCCCTGCACTGTTCTTAGAATCTCAAAATCCCCGGCCCAACCACATTTCTCTACAACAGTATCAAGTAAAGGAACACTAACAATCAATGCCTCTTCCCCAACGCGAATAAGTTGGTAATCAAATTGCGAGTTATAGGCCACAGCAAGGTTGGCAGGCAACGTCCAAGGTGTTGTGGTCCAGATAAGCAAATGCATATTCGCTTCACCCACAATTGGAAACTTAACATAAACACTCTGACTAATGTGGTCCTGATATTCGACCTCCGCCTCTGCCAAAGCCGTACGACAAGGGATACTCCAGTAAACCGGTTTCTTACCACGATATACAAATCCCTTTTCTACCAAATCAGCAAATAACCGAAGTTCCTCTGCTTCATACTCTGGGTTGAGTGTAAGGTACGGCTTATCCCACTCCCCTAACACACCCAATCGCTTGAACTGTTCCCTCTGTTTATCAATGAAACTCAGTGCATACTCCTCGCAAGCCTTACGGATTAACGCTGGCGTAGCATCAGTATTACCATCCTTACGCATCTGTTGCGTTACTTTAAATTCGATGGGCAGTCCGTGGCAGTCCCAACCTGGAACATATGGAACATGCTTACCGCACAAGGACTGGTATTTCAGAACAAAGTCCTTAAGAATCTTATTTAGGGCTGTTCCAATATGAACATCTCCATTTGCAAATGGCGGGCCATCATGCAGTAGAAATCTCTCAGCACCTTCACGACGTTGTTGAATCTGTTCGTACAATCCATCCGCATACCATTTTGCCAATCGTTCCGGCTCACGTTGAACCAGACCGGCTCGCATAGGAAAATCCGTCTGCGGAAGGTTTAATGTGTTTTTGTACTCCATTTTAAAGCCCAACCTAAAAGGCAGGCGCGGCAACCTAGCAGCCCAGTTGACCAAAGGCAAAAGCAGAAAACAAATAACTCATCCCATTATTTTAAAACGAAGGACTAGCTTTTAGGCTAATTTCTTGGAACAAGCCAAATAGCAACCCCTCCTTGCTTGCCCAAATTAGCCTCGAATATCGTGGCTTCAGGGCGTCTTTCAATGCCAAACAAAACTGATCAAACTTTGGTCGATTATTTTCAAAATACTCTGCTATTCAAACTGGCTCTTTCACGGAGAAATCGTTGACATTCTGGCGCTTCACCAACCTGTTTGCCAAATCATTGTCAATGAATCGCTCTGCAAGAGCATCATATCGTAGCTTCTGGTTGCCAACCCTATGAGCAATATTACCCATATGCATAACAGAAGTACTCACCTGTGCTAAACCAACATCAGCATTGGGGCGCTTTCGAGATCTAATACATTCGATAAAATTCTGTTGATGATCAGGATCAGGATGCCGACCAAAATGTTGATCAACCACTTTACCATTCGAAGCAAATACCTGCCAGCCACCACCATGACGCCCCAGCATCATATTATCTTTGGTGCCGTAAAACTCAATGCGAGTTGCACATTGTGGCCAATGTGGAAACTTATCTCCTGACCGAATACTCCCATCAATCTTACTCATCGAATTAGCAAAGTGTGAGTGTTCAAAAGTCATGACAAATCCTGGATAGTCGTAATGAAGAATCTCGACATCCGGCACCTCTCCATCATCACCCTTATGTTGAAACCTTCCACCGGATGCTGAAACCGCACTAGGAGTAACCGGATCACCAAGAATCATTAATGCAAGATCAAGTTGATGAATTCCATCATCGGCTAAATCGCCACCAGAATAGTCCCAGAAATAATGCCAACCTGCGTGAAAAATTTTACTGTGATATTTCCGCCACTTAGCCGGACCAAGCCAGGTATTCCAAGAAAACCCTCTGGGTACTGCACCACTTTGACCTAGATGGAATGGCCCCCCACCCTTGAGATTAAAAACTTTAACCAATCTCACATTGCCGAGTTTACCTGACTGTACGTAATCTCTAGCCACAAAATTATATGGAGCACTTCGATTTTGTGTCCCAACCTGAACAATGCGTTTGTATTTACGAGATGCTTCAACAAGCTTACGCCCCTCCCATATATTGTGGCTAAATGGCTTCTCAACATAGACATCTTTTCCAGCTTGGCAGGCAAGAATAGAAGCAGGGGTATGCCAATGATCCGGTGTTGCGACAACTACAGCATCAACATCCTTGCTGGCAAACACCTCATCCATCTGTCGAGCCAACAGCGGTTTTCGACCACCTTGCTGTTCAGCCATATAATCTGCAATTCGCACAAGTCGATCCTCATGAATGTCGCATACTTGCGAACACACAACATCGCTTCGTCTTGCCAAGCTTGAGGTTACCTGAGTCCCTCTACCCCCACAGCCAATCAGTGCTATCTGCACACGATCATTTGCCCCTTTTACCTGCCCAATTGCCGGAAAACCTAATGCAGTAGTAGCCAAGCCAGATTTCAAAAAAGTTCTGCGTTTAATTGATTTCATATGACTAAATTCTAACACCCTTTCAACAAACCAACGACTTTAATGTTGGCCTTTTTAACAAAGCATAGGGAGACTCTCGGGCTGTGTTTGGATTTATAAAGAAATGGAAACGCTCTAAAATTCGTCGTGGCACATTCCCAAAAGAATGGATAGAAATACTAAAAACGAATTTCGGTATCTATAATCAACTACCGTGCGCCGATCAGCAAGAGTTACAGAAGCACATTCTGGTATTCCTATCAGAAAAATGCTTTGAAGGATGTAGCGGCTTGAAGATTGACGATGAGATTCGCGTGACCATTTCTGCACAGGCTTGCCTGTTATTACTGCATCGCAAGCCAGAGTATTATCCCTCACTTAAAACAATCCTTGTTTATCCAAGCTCTTACCTTGCTAAGAACCCTTACGATAGTACCGACAAATCACACCGACTTGGGGAATCTTGGCAATATGGACCAGTTGTTTTAGCCTGGGACTCCAGCGCACGAGGAGGCAAAAACGCCTATGATGGGAACAATGTTGTCATCCATGAGTTTGCGCATCAACTGGACCAAATGGATGGGATAGCAGATGGGGCTCCAACATTAGGTAAAGGTGAACAACTAGAAAAACGTAAACTTAAATATCGCTCCTGGGCTTTGGTTTTTACCCAAGAGTTTGAGTCCTTTCAGAAGAAAGCTGCAAAAGGAAAAAAAACTGTAATCGATCACTACGGGGCAACCAATCCAGCTGAGTTTTTTGCTACAGCCACGGAAGCATTTTTTGAAAAATCTCGACAACTAAAAAAGAAAAGACCGGAGCTATACAAAGAACTCCGGTCCTACTACAAACAGGATCCCGCCACTTGGGGCGAATCCAAGTTCAATTAAAATTACCAGTTATCGCGACGTCCGCCGCCGCCGCCGCCGCCGCCGCCGCCGCGTTCCTCTCTCTGACGTGCTTCATTTCCCGTTAACTTACGACCCATGAAGTCTGACTCATTAAACTTCTCAACTGCCGCTTTCGCTTGCTCATCGGTGGCATAGGTAACG
>MDTE01149057.1_pt1 | contig 21393 bp, 16 predicted proteins | sample 811231 | NCBI WGS metagenome assembly MDTE01 (sample SAMN05326651, study PRJNA326480) | marine metagenome | isolation source: seawater | place: Indian Ocean: Red Sea | collected 2010
CGTAAACGACATCGGCATCGATGGCGATGGTCAACCCGGGCGGTTTGTTTTTTGCCGGAGCGTCCTGGGCCATCAGCGGGATGGCGCCCGGCAGTAGAAACGCCACGACAAGCAGCTGTCTCAAACCGGTCATGCTCTTGTTCCCCCGGCGGATTGTGTTGGTGCGACAGGTGACTGGCTACAGCAACTCGGAGATCACCCGTCCACCGATATCGGTCAAGCGTTCTTCTCGACCATTGTGCAGGTAGGTCAGGGCGTCCTGGTCGAGGCCGACCCGGTCGAGGATCGTGGCGTGGAGATCCCGGACGTGGTAGGGCTTCTCCACGGCCCGCAATCCGATCTCGTCGGTCGCCCCCACCATGCGGCCCCCCTTGATTCCGGCTCCGGCCATCCAGATCGAGAATCCAAACGGGCTGTGGTCCCGGCCGGTTTTTCCCTGTGACATCGGGGTCCGCCCGAACTCGCCACCCCAGATCACCAGGGTGCTATCGAGCAAGCCGCGACGCTTCAGGTCCTTGAGCAAACCGGTGATGGGCTGGTCGACCTGCCCGGCCATTCTCAGGTGGTTCTCCTCGATGTCCCCATGGCCGTCCCATGTCATGTTTCCGGGTCCGCCCCCGGAATACAGTTGCACGAACCGCACTCCGCGTTCGACCAGCCGACGGGCCAACAGGCAACGGCGGCCGAATTCGGAAGTCTGGGCCCGGTCGACCCCGTAGAGTTTCTGGGTCTCGGCGGTCTCGCGTGAAATATCGACAGCTTCGGGAGCGTGCTTCTGCATGCGGAAGGCGAGTTCATAGGTCGCCGCACGGGTCTCGAGTATGGGGTCGGCCGGCCGTCGGTTGATCTGGTTGAGCTGTCGCAGCAGGTCGAGGTTGCGTTGTTGACGGGCAATCGATCGTCCGGCGGCTGGCCGCAGGTTCAGGATGGCCGGCTGCTCGGGACGAAACAGGGTTCCCTGGTAAATCGGTGGAAAGTACCCGGCTCCCCAGCAGGGTGGTCCACCGACCAGGGTCCCATCGGGATCCAGCATCACGACATACGAGGGCAGGTTGTCGCTCTCGCTACCCAGTCCATAGGTCAGCCAGGCCCCGATGGTCGGATGCCCCATCAGTGTGCGGCCCGAGTTCATCTGGTAGAGAGCCGCCGAGTGCACGATGCTCTCGGCGTGCATGGAGCGAACAACCGAGAGGTCGTCGGCACAGGTGGACAGGTGGGGAAACAGGTCCGACATCACCAGCCCACTCTCGCCGTTGGGCCGGAACCGCCGCTTGACACCCAGCAGCAATGACTTCTCGTTGGCCTGTTGCGTCTGGACCTGTCCGAGGCTGGCGGGCACCGGCTGGCCGTGCAGTCGGGTCAGGTCGGGCTTGGGGTCGAATGTCTCGACCTGGCTTGGTCCCCCGGCCATGAACAGAAAGATCACCGAGGTGGCCGGTGGGTTGGTGTCAGCCGACCGCGCCGCCAGCGGATTTCCCGGGGTCGACTGGCCGGGCGAATTGGCCAATCCGTCGCGAGCCAATAACGAGGCCAGGGCGATCGATCCCAGTCCGAGACCCCCGCGCTCGAGAAAATCTCGGCGGTCCAGTGTCGGCCGCGGGCCGGGGCAGTTGGTTGTCAACGGGATGTTGTCCATCAGGGGTATAGCCTAACCCAGTTGCGTTTCGGCCGGAAGGCGTGGCCCTATCGGTCTGCTTCGCCTTGACCACACCCCGGGATGGCTTGGAAGATGGAGCATCCGATCAGGAACGTTCGATGCGCAAACTGTGGCCAACCATCCTCTTGCTGTTGTTGATCCAGGGGGTCGTGTGCGCCCAGGAGGATGAACGCGCCTGGGCGTACCGAACCGTTCACAGGCCAGCGATTCCGGTGGTCAAGACGCCCGACTGGGTGTCCAACCCCGTTGATGCCTTCATCCTGAAGTCACTGCAAGACCTGGAACTTCATCCCTCGCCCCCCGCCTCGCGGCACACGCTGGTGCGACGCGTGTATCTCGACCTGGTCGGGATCCCTCCGACACCGGGCCAGGTTGATCTGTTCCTCGCCGACAAGAGTCCCGATGCGTGGGGGCGGTTGGTGGATCGGTTGCTGGCGTCACCCGCGTATGGACAGAGATGGGCTCAGCATTGGCTGGACGTGGTCCGCTATGCCGACAGTGACGGGTTCGAATACGACGATCCGCGACCGCATGCCTGGCGTTACCGGGACTGGGTGATCGATTCGTTGAATCACGACAAGCCATTCACAAGGTTTGTCCACGAGCAGATCGCCGCCGACGAGCTGTTTCCCGAGGATGTCGGTGCGCTGCCGGCCCTGGGCCTGCACCGGCTCGGCCCGCTGCGGATGAATGCCGGGGCCCAGGACCTGGCCAAGAATCGCCAGGAACGCTTGACGGAAATCGTCGACGTGGTCGGCTCCGCATTCCTGGGTGTCACTTTTGGCTGTGCCCGGTGTCACGACCACAAGTTTGACCCCCTGCCCCAGGCTGACTATTACCGGCTGCAAGCATTCTTCGCTGCCAGCCGGGCGGTGGACCTGCCGTTGGTCCCGTCGGCCGAGAGAAAACGGCGTGAGACAGCACGAAAGAACTGGACGGCGAAGAGGGACGAGATCCGCAAGAGGCTGGATGCGATCGAGGCCCCGATCAAAAAACGGCTGATGGCCGAGCGTCGTGGTCGACTGGGCGCCGAGACGCTGGCCGCGCTGGCGGTGGATGCGGCGACGCGGACCCCCCAGCAATCGCGTTTGGCGACCGCTGCCGAGCGCGTGTTGACGATTGGCGAGGCGGATATCCGCGAGGCATTGTCCGAACGGGATCGAGCGAACTACGTGTCGGTTCAGCAACGGTTGCACGCGGTGCAGTTGGATGAACCGCCGCCGGTTGCGTCGGTGATGGCGATTGTTGATCGAGGCCAGGAGATTCCAACGACTCACCGGCTGGTCCGCGGGGACCCACATGACCTGGGCGAGGCGGTGTTTCCGAGTTTTCCAGCTGTGATGGTCGAGCGAGGTGCGTTGAGCCGACCCGCTTCGATTCGTCAGCGGACGCGTCCCTCGATCGACGAGGTGTCCCAGGCCGACAGCCGACGATCCTCGGGCCGTCGCGCCGAGTTGGCCCGGTGGCTGGCATCGGCGTCCAACCCGCTCACCGCACGGGTCTTCGTCAACCGGATTTGGCAACACCATTTCGGCCGCGGCATCGTGGCGACGCCCAATGACTTCGGCGTCATGGGCAGCCCGGCAACACACCCGGAATTGCTCGACTGGCTTGCCGCCGAACTGGTGTCCAACGGGGGTCGCATCAAGCCGTTGCATCGGTTGTTGGTCCTGTCGTCGACCTATCGGCAATCCAGCACGACAGGCAATCCGGCTGCTGTTGCCGTCGATCCGGACAACCAGTTGTTGTGGCGAGCACGCCGGCGACGACTCGAAGCGGAGACCTTGCGAGACAGCCTGCTGGCTGTCAGTGGTCAACTGAACCATCACTCGGGAGGACCTGGTGTTCGTTTGCCGTTGCCGCCGGAGATTGCCGCGTTGCAATACAAGGGCAACTGGCAGCCGCACCCGGATCATTTTCAACACAACCGGCGGTCGATCTACCTGTTCGTCAAGCGGAACAACCGGCCCCCGTTGCTGGTCAGTTTTGATGCACCCGGCACGATGGTCAGCTGCGGACGGCGAAACCAGAGCTCACACGCCGGCCAGGCGCTGGCGCTGTTGAACAGCCCTGAACTGGCCCGGCAGGCCGAGGCGTTTGCATCGAGATTGCAGGCCGAGGCGGGACGGGCGCCGGTTGCGGTGGTCCAACGGGCCTACCGGCTGGTGCTCGGTCGCGGACCGGGTCCCGAGGAACTGTCGCTGGGAAGAGCATTCCTGGAGAACGCCGATGCGGCATTCTCCGAGACACTGGCCGATTATTGCCTGGTGTTGTTCAACCTCGACGAATTTCTTTACGTCGATTGATCGACGCCGCCCGGTGCAATCGACAACCCGGCGGCCTAGATCGCTGTCCAGCCACCGTCGACCAGCAGGTTGTGACCGTTGACATACTGGGATGCATCGGATGCCAGGTAAACGATGGCTCCCTTGATGTCCTCGTTGTCGAGCATGCGGCCAACCGGCACTCGCTTGGTGTACTCGTCCACGAACGCCTCGGGCTGGTTGTTGAAGTAGCCTCCCGGGCTGATGCAGTTGGCCCGGACCCCCTGCTTGCCGTAGTAGTTGGCCAGGTAGCGTGTGAAATTGATCATGCCGGCCTTCACGAATGTGTAGGTCGCCGGTTGTTTCATGTCGGTATCCAGGTAGATGGTGGGGTCGTTGCCCACCACACCGTAGATGCTCGAAATGTTGATGATCGAGCCGCGGCCCTGTTCGACCATCGTCGGCAGAAATGCCTGGCAGATGGCGAACAACCCGGTGAAGTCACCGGCCGCTGAACGACCGATCACCTCGGGAGTCTGTTCATCGAACGCGCCCGCGTGCCCGTCGCGTGCCAGCGCGCTGTTGACCAGCACGTCGAGTCGGCCGTGGTCAGCCAGCACCCGGTCTCTCAGGGCGTTGATGGAATCGACACCGGTGATGTCGACCTGTGCCGCGTGCACATCGTGACCGCGTTCGCGAAGTCCGGCTGCGAACTCCTCGTTCCGCTCCAGCGAGCGTGACGCCGAGATGACCGTGGCACCGGCTTCGGCCAGGCCCTCGGTCAGGCTGCTGCCAAATTGAGGACCCGAGCCGGCCGTGACCAGGGCGACGCGACCATCCAGTTTGAATCGATCCAGTATTCCCATCGGGCTGCTCCTGCTTCGGGTGGACCGGCAGCATAGCGGGAGATGAGACACCCGGACAATCGTGTCGGCCCATCTAGCCGATGAGTTCGGGGATCGGACGGGATCGTTCGATCAGTCGAGCCACATCGCGGGGCACTTCCGGAAGCAGCCTCAATGTTCCCAGGTCGAACAGTGTTGCCAGGATCGTTGCGAAAAGATCCTCGGGCGTCACTGGCCGGGAAGCCGGTTCGCCCACATCCCGGCTCGAGCGACCAATAACCTGTCCCATTGGCAAACCGCCGCCTGAGAAGGCCAGCGTGCTGAGCCTGGGCCAGTGGTCACGGCCACCGTCGGGCTTCACTTTCGGCGTGCGACCGAATTCGCCTGTGATGATCAGCAGGACCTTGTCGGAGAGACCTCGCTGGTGGAGATCCTCCAGGAAGACACTGACGGCCTGGTCGACCGGTCGTCCGAGTCGTTCCATGCCGAAGGGCATGTTGAATTGCGTGGTGCCCCCGTGCATGTCCCAACCGGGATTGTGCACGGTGATGAAACCACAACCGGCCTCGCAAAGCCGCCGGGCCAGCAGCAACTGACGCCCGAGCGTGGAATGACGAGTCTTGACTCGCAGTGCGGTGTTGAAACGACCGGTGTCGTAACGCCGGACCAGCGCCGGGTCTTCATCGGTGAGATCAAAGGCCCTGCGACCACGGCCGAGCAACAGGTCGAAGGCCTGTTGCTCGAAGCGGTCCAGCCCGTCCATCATTCCGCTGGTGTCGGCTTGCCGCACCAGCCGGTCCAGTGATTGTCGCAGGCTGCGGCGATCGACCAGCCGACGCCGTGGAAGGTTCAGTGTCAGGTTCTGGTTAACCGGCCCGTCACCAAGCGGATCGAACGGGGCAAAAGCCGCGCCCAGTTCTCCGGCCGTGGCCGCCTCGAGCAACCTGAGTCGCTCCTTGTTGAACTGGGGATCGGGTTCCTGGTGGCTCAGGTAGACCTGGGTCGGCATCCCGGTGTGGGGGTGATTGGTGCCACGCAGTCGCGTGACGATCGATCCCATTCCGATCTGGTTGCCGGCGCCACCTCTCATCACGTCCTGGGCACCACCGGTGTGATTGGAATTGCCGTGGGTGAATGAACGCACGATAGCCATCCGGTTGGCCAGTCGTGCCAGCCGGGGAAACGTGGTGCCGAAGGTGACCCCGGGCAGGCTGGTTGCCAGTTCGCCGGTCACGCTGCGGATTTCGGCCGGGGCCGTCATCTTCGGGTCAAATGTCTCGACCTGGCTTGGCCCCCCGGTCAGGAACAGCAACACGATCGACTTGTCACGGAATGCGGTTGGTGCCGCGGCCTGGGCTCGCAGCAGATCCGCCAGGCCCAACGAACCGCCGGCCAGCCCGAGTGAGCCAATGGAAATGGCTTCGCGGCGCGAGATGCCTCCGCAGTCGCGGGAACCGTGGCTGGTGAACACATTGAGCATATGCTGATTCTATCGGCGATTGTTGATGTGAGACAACAGGAGGCGGTGTTGCAGCCTGTTATCGTCGGCGTCGGACAATGGTGATCCCACAGCCCAGCAGCAGCCCCAGGAGTGTTGTGGCAGAGATCCAGAGACCGCGATGGAAACTCGCGGGCTGGAACTCGAAGCGCAGCCTGTGTTGTCCAGCGGCCAGGGCGACGCCGCGACACAGTCCATTGGTCCGAAGAATGGGCAGGGGACGCCCGTTGCTGGTGGCCATCCAGCCGTCGTGAAAAAGGTCGGCGAGCACAAGGATGCCGTCACTGGTCAGTGTCGCATCGATCTCAACCGTTTGAGCCCGGTCGGTCACCAGGGTGACACTCTCTTTTGCGCTGGACCCCACCGGGTTTCCCGCGACATGCTGTGGAGCCGTTTCCAGGATCACGGTCTCGCCAGGAACAAACCGGCGTGACGCGATCGTATCGAGAATGGCCTGGGGCCGTGTCACCAGCAGGATATCCCGGCAGATGGTGACGCGGGGCAGCACGTTGGGCACGTCATAAATCCAGTAGCCGCCCCCGGAATCCGACGTGTGGCCACGGAGGTGTTGGTCGAGAGTCGGAAGCTGGCGACGACTGATCAGCGTGCCAACGTGCAACACGGCATGCAACTTGGGTGAGACGGCAGCCGATGTTCGACGCAGCAATTCGGTCTTGGCTCCGGGGTTGATCGAAAAGGCATCGATGCCGAACAAACCGGCGGAGTTGTCGGGCAACAGGGCCAGGGTGCGTTCGGCTGTGTTGAAGTTGTATCCGGGCACGGTAGCCGCCACCCGACCGGGATTCTCGGGCAGCAGATCGAGCGTAACTGGCGGTGTTTCATAAAAGTCTCCGGGTGCCAGTTCGAGCAGCCGGGTGGCGGCCAGGCCAAGGTCACAGCAGACCAGCAACAGGCACAGAGAGCCGACGTGCCGCGGTTCCAGCCGTCGCGCTGTCAGGCAGATTCCCGCAGCAACCAGGGCCGTGATTCCCCCGGCGAACCCGGCCCACTCCATTCCGGTCATCTTGCTCGTGGCCGACACGAGGCTCCACTCGCGGCGAAACACCGCGTCTGAGTTTCCGTGACCGAATAGCCAGTCTGGTCCAAGGCTTTCGGGGGCGAACCGTGTGACCAGGCCCAGGGTCAGCAGTGCGATTCCGGTGACCGCCAGGGCCACGGCGGTGGTTCTCCAGCTGCGCGCCGTCGATGTCCCGGGTTGCTTGATCAGGTGGTCGATCCCAAGTCCGCCAAGAACGGCGAGAGCCAACGACGTCAGAATCAGGAAACGGGCGGGCACGTGGATGGTATCGAATCCCGGCAGGTGCCCCAGCAGCAGGAAGGCTCCCCCGTGTCGTCCGAATGCCAGGACGAGAGACAGCGCCAGTCCCCAGCGAAAGATGCGGGCCGTGTCCGGGGCTCGGCACCAACCAATGACGGCCAGGGGCAGTGTGAGCAACCCGGCGTAGATTCGGACATCCATGAAGAGCACCTGCAGCCGGTGATCTCCACCGGTGGACCCAGGCAACAGCAGTTGCAGCAGGAAGTGGGGCGGGAGCGAGCCGTCCATCTGTTGCTCGTAACTCAGCCCGGTTCCGCGTTCGGTGGCCAGCAGGGTGTCCAGGCAATACCACAGTTGCGGAGCGGCCAGTCCGAGTCCCACAACCAGGGTCACCGTTGTGGCCAACACGGCCCAGCCCATCTTGCGTGCACGGTTCTCTCGGCGGGCCTCGCAGACAATTCCCAGTACCAGTGCCAGGATGGTGTAGAACAGGATCTGTGGATGGGCTCCGGAGGCCTGTGCGGCGAGTGCCAGGCCGGCCCACGTGGCCGGCCACAGGCTGTGGGTCCGGTTGGCTTTCAACCAGAGTGCCAGCACCAATGGCGTCCAGGCCACTGTTGTCAGCAAAGTCGCCCCGGGAATCACACCGACGAACGTGCCGCCGAAGACAAACACCACGGCCGCCAGCGTGGCGCCCAGGACGCCACCACCCAGTTCTCGCACCAGGAGCATTGTTCCAGCGACGGCCAGCAGGTGATGAAACAACAGGAACAACGACCAGGCCGTGCCCGGGGAATTGACGAGGTGAAAAATGATCGCCGGTGGATAGACACCGCTGCACTCGTTTTCACCCTGCAACGGATAGCCCAGGAAGCCATGCCGATACCACAACGGGATTTCACCCTCGGACCGTTGTTGCGCATTGCTGACCTGCAGCGGAACGTACACGCGGGCCTGGTCCCACGCTTCGAATGTCCCGTCGCCGGTCACCACGGGACGATAGACCAGCGCGGTCAGTACCAGCACCAGTAGCCATCCCCGTAGCCACGCTCGAGGTGAAATGTCCGACGGGTGTTGGGCGTCGTTGACACCGGTCACGGCTGGAGGATCACTCGCGGAGGATTCACACTGCTGCCACTGCCACCGTTGCTACCGCTGGTAAATTGGCAGGAAACCGTTTTCCAGTTGCAGGATCGTCGCATTGATCGACGTGGTGTAGACAGGGCCGATGTAACCCTCCAGCCACGCCCCCGAGCTCGACTGGGTCCGCAACAGCTGCTTCTTGATCTCACCGTAGTACTTCGACCACTTCTCCTCGCCCATGCGGTACATCACCTGCGAGAAGTAGTAGTGCGTGTAGTGCCAGTGTCCGAAGCTGCTGGAGACACCGCGTCCGGGCCACACGTGCTTCTCGCAATAGGTCATCATCTTGGTGACCTGGTCGGTCTTGTACTCGCCCGAGTTGAACATGCAGGCGACTGCTGCCGCGGTGATCGGCGGACGGGCTCCTCCGCTCTGGCCAAACCGGTAGCGGATTCCACCATCGGGGGTCATGCAGTCGCGGATGTACTTCTGGGCCCGGTCGATGATCTCCTTGGGCACGGGAATTCCCGCGTTGCGACAGGCCCGCAGGCCCTGGACCTGCGTGATGCAGGTTGACCCCTCATCGAAATCGTTGCCGTCCTTGGCCGAGACATATCCCCAGCCGCCCCGGGTTGTCTGGGCCTTGGCCGAAAAGTCCACCGCCTTGACAAGCACCTTCTTCAGGTCGGCACGTCGCTTCTTGTCCTCCTCCTCGCCGTAGACCTGCGAGAGGAACAGCATCGAGAAGCCATGTCCGTAGGTGTAGCGGTAATCGCTCTTGTAGCCGATCAGGCCACTGGAGCGGGACTGTCCGACCAGGAAATCGACGGCCTGGGCCACCTCGTCGCGGTGTTTTCCCGTGGTCGTGGTTGAACCCTCGGCCAGCAGCGCATTGGCTGCCAGGGCGGTCATCGCCACGCGGTACTGTCCGCCACGGGCTTCCCAGTAACCCTGCCGACGTTGTTCCCGCTTGAGATACTCCAGTGCCTTGTTCAGGGCACGGATCACCTTGGGGTCCTTCTGCTTTCGGGCCGCCTCAAGCGGCGACACGCCCGGTCCCGCCAAAAGTGCCATCATCAACAGGGCAGTGATCGATCGGATCAAAGGACAGGTCCTCGTGTCGGGGAACTCAGCCATTGTCCCGCGGGGTCCCCAACAGGGCAAGGCCGTTACGATCAGAGACTCTCCCGGGTGTTGTCCACGTGGTCCCGGGGCAGCGTCACCCACAGCATCAGCATCAGCAGCACAATGCAGAGGGCCGCGACCCCCGCAACCGAGACGATGGCCGTTCCGAGGATCGAAACACCCTGTTGTTTCGCATCGGCTTCGAGCCAGCCGATGAATGGATCGAACCAGGTCGAGACCAGTAGCCCCGATGTCAGGTTGAACAACCCGACGGCCGTGGCCCGGGCGGCCGGATCGATGACGTCGAACGAAGCGGTCCAGAAATTGGCCTGGTAGGCACCCAGTCCCAGTCCCAAAAGCAGCATGGCAATTCGCAGGACCACCAGGTTCTCCTGCGTTCCGACAATCACCAGGCAGGGTGTCAGCAGCAACCAACCCGCCAGTTCCACCTGGATCCGTCCCCGGAAATTCCGCCGCACCAGCCGATCGGCCAGCAACCCACCCAGCAGCAGCCCGGACATGCTGCCGATCTGGATCCAGAGTGTCGAGAAACTGCCGACATCCTCCTGGTTCCATCCCAGTGATTCGTGAAACACGTTGTGGAAGTGCTGCGGCAGCCAGAATCGTGAAATCCGGATCACGATGGCCGAGCAGGCGAACGTCAGGTACATCAGGTGAAATGTTGGCACACGGACGACCTGCCCGAGCGTCTGCCAGAAATTGCCGCCCTCGGTGCCGAGTCCGCGGTCGTCAGCCCGTTCGGTCCGGGCCGGTTCCTTGAGCACTTTCAACAAGATCAACCAGGCCAGGCCGCCTGCGGCGGCGAAGGCGAAATGGGACAACCGCCAGCCGTGAACCAGCCACGAGTCGGGTGTGCCGGGAATGTGTTGTGCGGGCAGATCGGCGATGGCGCCCCCGTACTTGCCCGCGACGATCACCGCCACGTTGTAACTGAACAGGTAAATGGCCATGGCCCGTGAACGGGCGTGGGGTCGGAAGCAATCGGCGATCGCACCTGCCATGGCCGGTACGGCACACGCCTGGGCCAGGCCCAGCAGCGCCCGCCCGATCAGCAACTCGGGCAGGTTGCTGACCAGTCCCATCGCGGCCAGGCAGACCGTGCTGGCCAGCAGGCTGGACAGGATCACACGGCGACGCGAGTAACGGTCCGAGAGATAGCCGGCAAACAGTTGTGAAAAACAGTAGGGGATCTGCCAGACGGGACCGACCCAGGCGAGTTGAGATTCGTCCAGCCCCAGTCCACCCTCGGCAACCGGCAACAACAACGACGGCTGGATGTAGTTGATCAGGTTGCGGTGCGCGTAGATCGCGAAGTAGGTGATCGCGACATAGGAGAGCAGGTACCAGCGGTCTGGCGTGCCGGGACTGGTGGACTCCGCCGACTTCACGCCCGGTCCTCCAGTTCCGGATACAACGGCAACGTGATCAGTTCGCCACCGGCCACGGCCGAGCGGTCAGCGGCCTCCATCACCTCGACGCACCGCAGGCCCTCTTCCCATCCCAGGCATCCGCGGTACTCCGGGTCGTCGATCCACTTGACGAAGTCGGCCAGTTCCAACCGGTAGGCGTGGTCGAATCCCAGGTCATCGAATCGCTCGAAATGTGTTTCCTCGTCGTCCCGGTGCCGCCAGTGGATGTCCAGGTGTTCCATGAAGGGTTCAAACCTCAGGCCCCCGTTCTCGAACATCACGATCGGGCCCCCGGCCTCGCGGAACTTCCACGGGGGGAAGACCAGCGACGCGGTCAGCGTGGCCACGGCCCCGGATTGAAACGTCAAGGTGACGTGCATCGTGTCGGGAAAATCGTAGCGGGTGTCGACCTGTGGCGGGGACACGGCACGGACGGTGGCCACGTCGCCGCACATGGCCCGCATCCAGTCGATGATGTGCACGCCGATGACCGGCAACAGGCCGCCGCAGGCATCGCGCCGGGTCCACCAGCCCTGGTGATCGTACTGCCGGGCGTCGTGGTAGGCACACGACGTGATGGCCAAAGGCTGGCCGAGTTGTTCCTTGAGCTCGATCATCCGTCCCCAGGGCGGCCGTAGCCGTCGCTTGTGCCCGACCATCAATCGCACGTTGGCGTCGCGGCAGGCCCGGACCATCTCCCAGCATTCCGGGACCGTGTTGGCCATCGCCTTCTCGCAGTAGACATGGCAACCGGCCGCGGCCGCAGCCACGGCGATCTCGCGGTGAGTGAAATTGGGGCTGGTGATTGCCACCGCGTCGATCGACTCGCTGGCGATCAGCGTCTCGTGGTTGTCGTACTGGGCCACATCCAGGCCGGTGACCTCGACGAACCGCGCTCGCCCATCGGGATCGGGATCGGAAACGGCCACCACGTCTCCGAGTTCGCTGATGTAGCGGGCGAACTGGGGACCAAAGTCGCCGGAACCGAACACGGCAAACCGCAACCGCTTGTCACTCATGGCAGCTCTTACCTGACGATCTGGGTGAGGGTCTTTTGGGGAGTCGTGTGATGTGAGACACCAAAGGTGGCTAGGGAATCTCCGGGTGATTCAACGGCAGGCCCACGGCACCGGTGTTGTCGAAGCGGTGAACGACCAGGTTGTCGAGTGACGCGGCCAGCAGGATGTCGCGGTTGGGACCCACGAAGGTCACGTCGGTTGGTCCTCTCAGGGCCTCGCCCATCCAGTCCTCGGCAAACAGTGTCAGCAGTCGCGATTCCAGGTCAAAGACGTAGATCGCATCGGGGCGGTGACAGGCGATCCACAGCCGGCCCTCGGTGTCGAAGGCGATCCCGTCGGGGATGTGTCGTGGCATGTGCACGACCCGCTCGAGCTTACCGGCGGAACCGTCCTCGAGAATCGGGATTCGCGCGATCGCCGAACCGAATGTCTCGACGAAATACAGGTGCGTCTCGTCGGCATCCAGCGCGATCGCATTGGGGGTGTCGACCGGATCGGGATACCAGGGAATCGCTTCACCGCCTCCGGGTTCGATCCGGTAGATGCGGCCGTTGAGTTCACCCGACCAGTCGCCGCTGTCGGAGAGGTACATGCGACCCTGCCGGTCGAAGGCGGGATAATTCGTGCACAGGAACCCCTCGTCACCGGCCGGAGCGGCGTAGACAGAGACCTCGCCGTCGGGGGTGATCTTGAGAACGTCGCCGGCGGTGTGAGCGGCGTAAAGGTTTCCGGCAGCGTCGACCGCGGTGCCCAGGCAACGGGCCTCGGTCGAGCTGAACTGGTGTCCCTGGTTGGTCTCGAGGTCCAGCCGATAGACCTGGCAACCGGTTCCGGTCGTGTAGGCCGTTCCGTCGGGTCCCACCCCGATCGACTCGGGATGATCGACGCCGCGGATGTGAACGATGTCGTGGATGTCGAAGGGTGTGATGGCGGTCATGGGTTTCTCGATCAGGAGAATCAGATGAGTGGCAAGGCGTTGTCGCGGTCGTGGAACGTGCGGAGATTGAGGGCCTGGTAGGGGTGGGCCTGGACGTAATCCCAGTCCAGCTCGATGCCCAGTCCGGGCCGATCCTCGAGAGTGATTGCACCGTCGACCACCCGGGGACCCTCGACCTGCACCTCGTCGAGCCAGGGTCGATGGCGGCAGTGTTCGAGGATCAGGAAGTTGGGCATCGCTGCTGCCGCATGGGCGGCCGCGGCCAGGGCCACCGGCCCGTACGGATTGTGTGGAGCCACGGTCACGTTGTAGACCTCGGCGTAGGACGCGATCCGCATCAGTTCACTGATGCCACCGGCGTGGGCGATGTCGGGTTGAACCACGTCGACAGCTCCACCCTCCAGCCACTCGCGAAAACCCCAGCGTGTCATGTTGCGTTCGCCCGCGGCAATCCGGACATCGGGGAAGGATTGCCTGAGCGAGATCAGTCCATCGGGGACATCCATGTTCACCGGTTCCTCGACGAACAACATCCCGACCTCGTCGCGGAGTCCCTCGGTGAGCCGGTGAGCGGCCTGGAGGCTGAAGATGCCACCGCAGTCGATCATCAACTCGACATCTGGCCCACCCGCCTCGCGGATCTCCTTGGCCACGGCCAGGGCGACGTCGACCTGTTTCTCGTCATCGTAGGGTTCCACGTACCGTCCGGGACCAAACTTGAACGCGTCAAACCCCTCGGCCGCGGCCGTTTGCATCTCCTCGCCCTGGCTGGGCAGGCCCAGGTCGCCCCGGGCATACAGGCGGATTCGGTCGCGGACGGCTCCGCCGAGCAGCTTGTAGACGGGCTGGCCGGTCACCTTGCCCAGGATGTCCCACAACGCCTGGTCGATTCCGCTGGCCGCACTGGTGGCCACCACGCCGTTCCGCCACCAGTAGAACCGCCGCATCTGTTGCCAGATGTAATTGATGCGGGTTGGGTCCTGCCCGACCAACAGGTCGGCCAGGTGGCCCTCGATCATGGCCATCACCGCCAGTTCGTGGTACTCGGTTGTCGCCTCGCCCAGCCCGACCACGCCCTCGTCGGTCTCGATCCGTACGAAGATCCAGTTGCGTGCCGGCGAGTGTCCGCCGGGGCCGGGGATGCCCATCAGGTGAGCCGTGACACTGGTGATCTTCATGAGCTGGCCTCCGGCGAATGCTGTGTTGGTGTCTGTGTCGGTGTCTGTGTCGGTTCCGGGGATGCCGTGTCGGCGGTCACCGGTTGTGAGGGATCGTTCTCGGAACGGATTGGTCGTATGCGATCGTAGAAAAACAGCGCGGCGGTGGCGAACAGGCCGGCAACCGAAGCCAGCAGGATCGACCGCCACGACTGGAACGTGTCGAGGTCGGGATTCCAGATCGTCTTGGAAGTCCAGCCGTAAACCGTTTCGCCCAGTCCCGAGAACGTGATCGCGAAACCGATGGCGGTGGGTCTCAGCCGATCACCGATGTGTTCGGTCAGGTAACCCCCGTGTGACCACCGCATGAACTGCCGCGCGAATTCGAAAACAGCAACCGACGCGAACAGGTGCCAGGCGATCTGGCTGAGGCCGATGCAGGTTGCCGCAGCCGAGAAGCCACCGATCATCAATACCGCGGCGATGCCCGGGGCCCGTCGTCCGGCCAGCGCGCCAACAGCCAGTCCACCGGGAATCCACATCAGGGTTTTCAACAACGTCAGCCAGATCCAGCCATTGTCCGACGAGCCGTCCTTGAGTCCCAGTTCCTCGGCCCGGTAGGGCAAGTAGTAATTGGATGTTCCGAAGACCGCCCCGCCGAACAGGCACAGGGGAATCACCAGGGCCCAGAAGGTGGGCATCGTGGCCAGGGTCCGCAGGTCCTCCAGTGTCTGGGCCAGGTCTGGTGGTGTGTCTCGCTGGAATCGCCCGGGCCGTTGGCCCCAGAGACCGATCAGCAAGGCGCAGGTCCCGGTGGTGCCGGCCAGGATCCAGAAGAGCAATTCGAAGTCGGCCAGTGTTGGGACGTTTGTCAGTGGCGCGAGGTTGACCAGCCGGCGGAATGCCTCGGTGGTCTGGCCATCGGCGAACAGCCCGCCCACCTCGTCCCGGTACAGCAGCACCCGTCCGCAAATTGGACCCAGCAGGCTGCCGACTCCCATCGAGGTCATCAGCAACCCGTTGGCGAATCCCTTGCGATGCGTTGGGACCATCTGCACCAGCGACAGCCCGGCGATCCACATCAGCGCACCGGTGAAACCCTGCCAGACGGCAATCAGCGAGATGGTCTGGGGGGCCGGGTGACTGGCCAGCGTGATCGGCACCGCCAGCTTGCCCAACAGTGCCAGGGACCAGACGATGCGTTCGCCGAACAGTCGCGAGAACAACCCGGCCAGGATCGGGCCGATGATCCAGGGTGTCACCCGCCAGATTGCGGCCGTGGCGTACATGCTCTCGGGAAACGAGCTGCCGGCCGCCTGGGCCGCCGCCTCGCGGGCACCCAGGTACAGTGGCAGCGCGTAGTCGAGCAGGTTGGCGTAGAAGAAGCTGACCAGGGCCACGGGGATCACCACGCCCAGCCGCGCGGTGCCCGACAGTTGGTCGGGTTGGAGGGCTGGAACTGCGGTGGTCGGGGTATTGGCCATGCCCGTTCATTCTACGGCGGGGAGAAAGGTGCGTGCCACGCACGCGGCCCACTTGCCCCGGTGACCCGGATTGGCTGCAATGAACCTGACGCGACCAGCAGTAGGTTCATCCAAGAGGACACACCGATGATCTCCAGACCACGACGGCTTGTTTGTACGATCCTGTTTCTGCTGGCCGCAGTTGTGTCGGCAAGAGCGGCCGAGTTGCCCTCGACGGTTGCCAAGGGGGCGCGGCTGGTCGAGGTGTTCTCCAGCGCGGCATTTCACGAGGGTCCCACCTGGGACCCGGTCACCGGCAAGCTCTACTTCACCGCGTTCTTTGGCGGCGATCCGGCCAACCAGCAGATTATCCGGCTGGATGGACCCGGCAAGGGGACCGTCTGGCTGGACAAGTCCGAGGGTGTCAACGGCACGTGGCTGTCGCTGGACGGACGGCTGCTGGGAGCCCAGGCCTACGGGCACCGCCTGATGAGCTACTCGTTCGGCCCCAAGGGGCCCGGGGATGCCAGGGCACTCGCGGTCAACATGAAATGGCACCAGCCCAATGACGTGTGTCAAACCCCCAATGGGAACATCTATTTCACCGACCCCGACTTTGCCAACAAGAAGACCAGCAAGGTCTACCTGATGACCCCCGATCGAAAGATCCGGCTGATCATCCAGGACATGCCATTGCCCAACGGGGTGATCGCCTCCAACGATGGCAAGGTGCTTTACGTCGGCGACAGCGAACGGAAGATGTGGCGGTCGTATCCGATCAAGGCCGATGGCACCACCGGCGCCGGCAAGGACTTCTTCGACCCGGGAACCAAGAACATGTCGCCCCCGGATGGGATGACGATTGATGCCCTGGACAACCTGTATTTCACCGGTCGTGGTGGTGTCTGGGTGGCCTCGCGAGCCGGCAAGCCGGTCGGGTTCATTCCTACCAAGGAGTTTTGTGCGAACGTGACGTTTGGTGGAGCCGATGGAAAGACGCTGTACCTGACCTGCAACACCAAGGTGTATTCGCTGGCGATGACCGTCAGTGGAGGCGAACACGCGGTGCGAGCCAAGCGGAAGGCCGCGAAGAAAAAACCAAAGGAATTCAAGGCGACCTGCCCGGTGCTGGGTGAACCCGCCGCGCAGGACGCGATGGTGATGTACCGTGGCAAGAAGCTCTACTTCTGCTGCCAAAGCTGCCCGGACATCTTCAACGTGAGCCCCAATGTCTACAGCACAGCGGTCCACCTGCAGTGGTTCCAGACCGAGCAGATCGCCCAGGTGGCCTGCCCACTGAAGGGTCACGGGCTGGACGACGTGTTGTCGGTTGCCGTGGAAGTGGGTGGCGTCAAGGTGAAGGTGTGTTGCGCCGGTTGTGCCAAGAAGCTGAAGTTGCTCAAGGGCGACAAGAAGGTGGCCGCCGTTTTCGCCAAGCTGGACAAGGGTTTCACCGTGCAGACGAAGTGCCCGGTCAGCGGGAAGGCGATTGACCCGATCTACGAGGCGACCTACCAGAAACACAAGATCTGGTTCTGCTGCCCGAAGTGTCACAAGGCGTTTTTGGCGAATCCCAAAAAGTACATCGCCAAGCTGCCACAACTGAAGACCGCGAAGAAGAAGTAGCGGCTCACAGCAGTCCGTAGATCACGACCTGCAGTGCCAGGGCCACGGCGGCACCGATCCGGATCAGCCGGGCGGCCCGCGGGTCGGTGTTGTCACCGTCGGGTGCAATCCGGCATGTCAGCACCCACAGCAGCAGGACGGCCGGGATCGCCACGAAGACCCAGCCCACCAGCGACAGCGGCACCGCCGCCATCGCTGTCCGAATGGCATCGCCGATCTGGTGCAGGAAGGTTGTTGTCATCACACCACCGTCAACACGGTTTTTTCGTCGGGTTCTCGTCGGGTCAGCAGGCTGACAGTCACCACCAGCGTGGCGGCGACCACGAAGCCCCAGATCGAGTAATACAAGAACGGTTCGTCAATCTGGAACAGGGGAGCTATGCCCAGGCCGGAACAGACGGTGTCGTTGTTGAGCAGGAACTGGCCGACAGTTGTCACCAGCCCACCCAGGAACCCGACCAGTGCCCCGGTTCCGGTGGCCCGTTTCCAGAGTGTTCCGGCCAGGAGCACGGCCAGTGCCGGACCCTGGAAGAAGGACATCAGTGTCTGGAAGATCGTGTAGATGCCCTCGTCGAGCCGGGCCATCACCAGGGCACACCCGATGGCCCACACGACCAGGCCCGCCGTCACCCACCGTCCGAATCTCAGCATCGACCCGGCGTCAGCCCCGGGCGCCACGAATCGCTTGTAGATATCGTGGGCGACCAGGGTCGATGCGGAATTCAGGTAGCTGTCGACGCTGGACATCAGTGCCGCCAGGAACGCTGCCAGAAAAATGCCCCGCAGCCCCGGCGGCAACAACCCGGCCACCAGTTGCGGAAAGGCGTGGTCGCCCTGCTTGAGGTCCGGATACAGGAGAACGGCAATCAGGCCGGGCCCGACGATGATCACCGGGATCAGGCTCTTGAGCGTCGCTCCCCAGACATAGGCCGCCTGGGCCTGCAGCGGGCTGGCTGCCCCGAGTGATCTCTGCACGATTGCCTGGTTGCCGATCCAGTAGGCGGGACTGAGGATCAGGGCCAGCCCAAAGAGTATGCCGGTCCAGGGGAATGGCGTGTCGGTGTCGACCGGCAACACCAGCGCTTTCTGGGCCGGCTCCAGCTGTTCCCAGAATGCCACCGGTCCCCCCAGTTCGACCAGGCCCATCACCAGGATGCCCAGGCAACCGACGATCATCACGGTGCACTGGACCATGTCGGTGTACACCACCGCCGCCAGGCCCCCGACGATCGTGTAGGCACCGGCCAGTCCGGCGGTGACCAGGATGCAGGTCACCTCGCCCCACCCAAACAACTCCGACATCATGCGTGCACTGGCCAGCAACATCACGCCCAGGTTGCAGGCCATGAAGATCTGCCAACAAATCGACAACGCCGTTCGGACCCTGACGTCGAAGCGTCGCTCGAGGTACTCGGGAATGGTCGCCACGCCCGTGCGCCAGAAGAAGGGAATGAACACCAGTGCGCCGACGATCATTGCCGGAACGCACCCGATCCACTCGAAGTTCGCCACGGCCATCCCGTGCCCGTAGGCTGCCCCGCCGACCCCGATGATGTCCGGGCCCCCGATATCGGTGGCGACCAGTGACATCCCGATCGCCCACCATGGCAATCGTCGCCCGCCCAGGAAGAAGTCCTCGCCGGTGCGGATCGATCTGCCGACCCACAGGCCCAGCCCAAGCGTGCCGGCCAGGTAGAGGCCCAGGAGGACAAAGTCGAGCGTGTTGAGCGTGGTGGACATCGGCCGTGGCCGCCTGTCATAGTCAGGGCCGAGCGGTTGCCAGTGGGTGTTTGAGAAGATCATCAACTGGGCTACGATGCGATTCAACCCCGCACGATCCGTTGTCTGTTTTCTGTTCCAAATTCGAGTTGCCAATGTTCTCCGCCCGTATTCGTTGCTGCGTGATCCTTTGCCTGTTGTCGTGTTGCCTGGGCGGCTCTGCACGGGGCGACAACTGGCCAGACTTTCGCGGGCCCAACCGCGACGGTCGGATTTCGACGGCGCGGTTGCCGCTGCGGTGGAGCGAAAAGGAAAACGTCACCTGGAAGGTGGAATTGCCGGGCCGTGGCTGGTCGACACCGGTGGCCTGGAACGAGCAATTGTGGATGACCTCGGCCGAGCAGGATGGCAAGTCGCTGCTGGTGTTGTGCGTGGGACTCGACGGAAAATTGAAGCATCGGGTGAAGGTGTTTGAGGTCGAAAAGCCAGCCCCGATCAACCGACTCAACAGCCACGCCAGTCCGTCACCGGTGATCGAGGACGGTCGCGTGTACGTCCACTTTGGGACCAGTGGCACCGCCTGCCTGGACACCGCGACGGCAAAAATTCTCTGGACGCGTCGCGACGTGAATCTCGATCACCAGGAGGGCGCCGGTTCGTCACCGGTTCTTTTTGGCAACCTGCTGATCTTTCATTGCGACGGACGAGACCGGCAGTACATCGCGGCGTTGAACAAGAAGACGGGCAAGACCGCCTGGCAGGTCGAGCGTTCCATCGATCTCACGAAAACCCCCTCGCATGCCCGCAAGGCGTTCTCGACTCCGCTGGTGGTGGGAAGTGACAAGGCCCCGGTGTTGGTCAGCCCGGCTGCCCAGGGGTGCTATGCCTACGATCCGCGAGACGGCCGCGAGTTGTGGCACCTGAAGTACAAGGGCTTCTCGGCGGTGCCCAGGCCCGTGGCGTTCGATGGACTGGTTTATGTCGTCACCGACTTTGCCCGTCCGCACCTGCTGGCCGTTCGCCCCAACGGCCGCGGTGACGTGACCGAAACGCATGTCACGTGGACGGCCACGGCCCAGATGCCCTCGACCCCGTCACCGGCCATTGCCGATGGCTTGATCTACACCGTCACCGACAAGGGTGGCGTGGCCTGCTGCCTCGACGCCAAGACCGGCAAGCTGCACTGGCGGCAGCGACTGGGGGGCAACTTCAGCGCGTCGCCCATTGTTGCCGGCGAACGGGTCTACTTTTTCGATCGCGAGGGAAACACGACCGTGATGCAACGAGGCCGCCAGGCCAAGGTTCTCGGTGTGAATCGCCTGGACAACGGGCTGATGGCCTCGCCAACCGTCGTCGGCGACAACCTGTACCTCAGAACTCGCACGGGGCTGTATCGAATCGAGGCCACCGGACGCTAGCCGACGCTGCGCCGATGGCCTCGAAGCGAGTGCCGTTGGGATTCGCCGCCAGCGAATCAGGCCTCAGTCTCCTTTTCCTTTTCAGCGGACTTCCGGCGGGGCTGGTCCTCGCGGGATTTTTTGCCGCGCTCGGGCCGCTGGGGTCGGTCGCCGCCGCCTTGCCCGGGTCGCCTGGCGCCCTCGGGCCGCTGCCCCCGGTTGCGGAAGGACTCGAAGACTTTCTTGAGTTCACCCTTGTCGAGCGCGCCATCCTTGTTGGTGTCGCCGCGTTCGAGCATCTGGCCCATCCGACCGGGCAGTTCGTCTCGTTCGAGCTTCCCGTTCTTGTTGCGATCGAGTCGCTCGACCAGGGCCTCGGGGCTGGGCTGGCCACCGGCGTTGCCTTCGGCACCGGGTCGTCCACCCGAGCCACCGCGTCCGCCGGCTGATCCGGGTCGTCCACCCGAGCCACCACGTCCGCCGGCCGATCCGGGTCGTCCGCCCGAGCGACCACGTCCACCGGCCGATCCGGGTCGTCCGCCCGAGCGACCACGTCCACCGGCCGAACTGCGACCTCGTGATCCGGGTTGTCCGGGTCGACCACCGAATCCGCCTCGTTGGCCGCTTCGCTGTCCACTACGCCCGAAACCGGGCCGGCCACCCTGTTGGGACTGGGGAGGGCCGGGGAGTTCGTTGGCGGTGATGCGACCGTCGTTGTTGCGATCGAGTCGCTTCAACATGGTGGCGATGTTGTTGATCTCTTCGGTCGACAGGGCGCCATCGCGGTTTCGATCAAAAATCGAAATCAGCGGATGGCCACCGCGTCCGTCGGGTCCCTGGGGACGCCGGTCACCGCCAGGCCGTTGGCCGTCGCGGGGATTCAGGCGATCAAAA
>MDTE01159057.1_pt1 | contig 21388 bp, 23 predicted proteins | sample 811231 | NCBI WGS metagenome assembly MDTE01 (sample SAMN05326651, study PRJNA326480) | marine metagenome | isolation source: seawater | place: Indian Ocean: Red Sea | collected 2010
GATGATGTAAAAGTGAATGGTGCAGAATTAAAAGACGGTCTTTTAAGAATAGCTTGCGAAAGAATTGTGCCAGAGCATAAAAAAAAGAAGCTTATTGAAATTAAATAAGTATTAAACTTGCTTGTGGGGAAATCACCCCACAAGTATTAAATACAACCGCTTGATGAAAAGCCTATAATTGTTCCATTTGTGTTAACTGTGAACTTACGTTCGCATGGAATTCCATATTTTTTGGTTCTATAGACTAAAGTCTCATTTCCTAATTCGTTAATGAAGTCATCTGTTGGTGATCCTAGTTCCATTCTAAGTTCATCAACCTGTTTTCCAACAAATTGTCCAAATTTTTCATTTTCCCTCTCGGCAACTTGGTCAGATTTTTGTTTTATAGTTTGACAACCAGTAACAAAGATAATCGAAATTAAACAAATTATTAAAATTTTTAAATTCATTATTAAAAAATAACTTTAAATTGTGTCAAAAAATTAACTTAAAAGTTGAAAAAAAGACATGTTTAATAACAAACATATCAATTATTATTATTAAACATAGGATTTTTAAATACGAATCGCGTATTTTCATATTTTTGGAGGTTCAATGTTAGATAACTATTTTAATTATAAAAAATATAAAACTGATTTTAGAACAGAAGTGGTCGCCGGAGTTTCAACTTTTTTAACTATGGCTTACATAATGTTCTTAAACCCAGTTATTCTTGCTGATGGAGGTTTTGATTTTGGTGGTGTGTTTACTGCAACCGCATTAGCAACTGCTATAGCTTGCTTTATTGCAGCTTTTTATGCAAAAACTTGGCCTGTTGGCTTAGCTCCTGGTATGGGAATAAATGCTTTTGTAGCTTACGGAGTTTGTTTGGGAATGGAGTATACACCTGCCGAAGCTCTTGGAGCTGTTTTAGTTGCAGGGGTCGTCTTTTTAATAATCTCTTTAACACCAATAAGAGCTTGGTTAATCAATTCTATTCCTAAAAGTTTAAAGTTAGGAATAGGTGCAGGTATAGGATTATTTTTAGCTATTATTGGATTTGAGATAATGGGCTTAACAGCTGATAATCCAGTAACATTAGTTCAACTAGGGGATTTATCGAATCCATTACTTCTCTTGGGAGCTGGTGCGTTCATATCAATGATAGTAATGGAAAAATTTAAAATTAAAGGGAATATAATAATCGGGATAATTGCCTTTAGTGCTATTGCTTGGCTTACTGGAGTTGGTAAGTTTAACGGAGTTGTATCTCCGCCACCTCCAATGACACATCTTTTAACATTTGATTTGGGAGCAGCTTTAAGTGCTTCTATGGTAACAGTAATTTTTACCTTATTTTTTATTGATTTCTTCGATACAGCTGGAACACTTACAAGTGTGGCTAATGTAGCTGGAAAGATTGGTAGTGATGGAAAAATTAAAGATATTGATAAAGCTATGCTTTCAGATAGCGTATCGACAGTAGCTGGATCGATATTAGGAACCTCAACTGTAACTACTTATGTTGAAAGTGCGGCAGGTGTCAAAGCCGGTGGAAGAACTGGGATGACATCTTTAGTAATTGGTGTTTTATTTTTATTATGCCTATTTTTTAGTCCACTTGCGACCTCGTTACCTAAGGAAATAGATGGAGCTGCCTTAATATACATAGCTACTTTATTTGTAAGAAACATTACTGATATAGAGTGGGATGATATAGCAGAAAGTGCTCCTGCAGTTTTAGCAATGATAGCTATGCCATTTACATACTCAATTTCAAATGGTATTGCCTTAGCATTTGTATCTTACGCTTTAATTAAAATATTTACTGGAAAATTTAATGACACAAGTCCTGCAATATGGATTGTTGCAGCGCTAAGTGTAGTAAGTTTTATAGTAGGATAAATATTTAATCACGACGGCTAAATTAATTTTTAGCCGTCGTTTTTTTTATAATATCTTTAATATCAATTTCTTCATAATGTTCAGTTGGTTGAACTATCCAGGGATCGCTTTCTAATAATATTGGGCAAAAATCAGGTGTAAACTTTGAGGATTTTTTCTTCCAAAGACATGCTGTTTTTATCTCTGTTATAAAATTCTTTATAGGATCATAATTTTTTAACCAGTCTATACTTTTATTTAGTGTTAAACCTGTATCAGACAAATCATCAACTAGTAAAACTCTCTTAAAATCTCTCTCGCTCGCTATTGAACTTATCTCTCTTGAAAAAACTAATTCACCTTGTTTATCCTCAATGCCTTTGCCTGAATAGCTTTGAATAACTATGTAAGCTGTGGGTAATTTAAAAATTCTTGATAGAATATCTATTATTGGGGCAGCACCTCGCATAATTCCCACTAAAACTGTAGGGTTATATGTTTTATTTATCTCAACTGATAATTTTTCTACTGTTTCTAAGTATTGGTCAAAAGATATTATTAATTTTTTTTCCATAATAAAGTTTATAATAGTAATAAGAGTAATTAAATAAATTTATGAAAATTTTTGACTGTTTTATGTATTTTGATGAGGAATTAGTTTTAGACGTACGATTCCATCATTTGTATAAATATGTTGATTATTTCGTTATAGTAGAATCTGAGTTTAATCATAAAGGAGAAAAAAGGGATTTGAATTTTGACATAAATAAATTTTCAAAGTTTAAAGACAAAATTTTATATCTTGTTAAAAATAATCAGCCCCAAGAAATTAATGAAATATCAGAAGCAGACAGCGAGAATGATAAAAATAACAAGTATATAATCAATGCTGCCTACAGAGAAAACTCTCAAAGAAATTTTATAATGGAGGGCCTTAAAAAAGCAAATGATGAGGATATTATTCTTGTATCGGACGTCGATGAAATTCCAAAAATAGATAATATCGATTTTAATAACATTAAAGAAAAAATATTTTTGTTTAAGCAAGACATGTTTTATTACAAATTTAATCTATCAATACCTAATTTTAAATGGACAGGTACGAAAGGGTGTAAATTTAAAAATTTAAAAAACCCACAGTGGTTAAGAAATATAAAAGATAGGAAATATCCTTTTTATAGATTAGATACTTTTTTTTCTGAAAATAAGTATATAAGTATAAAAATTATAGAAGATGGTGGGTGGCATTTTTCTTATTTGAAATCTGCAAATGAAATTAAACATAAGCTCAAATCATATCTTCATCATCGAGAATTTGATTTACAGTCCCTATCAATAAAACAAATTGAAGAGACAATTAAAAATAAAATGGCAATATATGACCTTAAAGCTGATAAAACAGCCAACAAAGTTGGTACAGGAGTAAAATTACAAAACTTTGATAAGCAAAAGCTTCCAAGGTATATTCAAAGCAACGAAATTTTATTTAAAGAATGGATAGATTAGTATGAAAGGTTATTGGGTTTGTATATACGAAAAAATTAATGATGAAGAAAAATTGAAGGAATATGCATCTAAAGCAGTTTTAGCTTTAGAGAAGTATAACGGTAAAATTCTTGCCAGAGGTGGAAAAAATAGAACTAATGAAGGTGTTAATTCTCCGAGAACAGTTGTAATTGAGTTTCCTGATTATGCTTCTGCTATAAATTGTTATGACTCAAGAGAATATAAGGAGGCACACGATATTTTAAAAGATATTGCTATAAGACACCACCAAATAGTAGAAGGTGCTTAATACTGTATTGGCTCATCATCTATTGAACGCCATAAAAACCAAGTAGCGACAGAGCAATAAGGAGAAAATTTTTTTTTTAAAAAATTTACAAAGGTCTTTGGAGGAAAATATTTTTTTTTGTAATTATTCGAAATGGCTCTTAATAATCCAATATCTTGTACTGGCCAAATATTAGACCGGTTATAAGTAAAAAGTAAAATCATTTCAGCTGACCAAGGTCCTATTTGTCTTAAAGTTGTTAAATAATTAATCGCATCCTCATCTGTCATATTGTTTATTAATTTGGGGTTAAATTCTTTTTTATAAAATTTTAATGCTAGTTCTTTTATGCCCTTAACTTTTTGTCTACTAAGACCGCATTTCTTTAATTGAATAGTTGATAGATTTTTAACTCTCTTTGGATTTATTTTTCCACGACACGCTTTTTTAAATTTTTTAAAAACTGAATTAGCAGCAGCAACGCTTATTTGTTGACCTATAATACTATTACACAAAGAAAAAAAAATATCTTTACGTGTTGTGAGAGTTTTGTCTTTATATTTTTTTATCAAAAATTTCATAACTTTATCCTTGTTTGATAAATATTTAATTGCATTTTTCCAATACTTAGGAGCTTTAGTCATGTCTAGGAACAGTAACTTGTTTATTTAAATTAATTTCACGTTTAAATATAATTATTGATGACAATATTACTAAACATGCGCCAGACAAAGTTTTCACGGTTGGTATCTCTCCCCAAATAAAGAATCCAAAAAGTATCGCAAAAACGAGAGCTAAATATTTTAGAGGTGTAACTAACGATACCTCGGAATATTTATATGAAAGACTTAACCATAAGTTTGCTAATCCCCCAAATATTCCTAATAGGGACAAAATAAAAAAATCCCTTAAAGATGGCATTACCCATCCAAATGGAATAGTGAATAGACTCGCAAAAGTTATTGCTAATGAAAAATATAAAGATATCAACCATACAGGTTCTGTTTTTGAGAGTTGTCGAATTGATATTGCAACATATGCCATCCCCAAGCAAAATATAATTGGATATACGTAATAAAAATTTAAACTACTAAAACCAGGCTCAGCAATTATTAAGACGCCAATGAATCCAATTATAACAGCCATCCACCTATATCTCCCAACTTTCTCACTTAAAAAGAAGATAGAAAGTATAGTAGTAAAAATAGGTGCTGCAAATGAAATGCTTACTACAGTAGCTAAAGGTAAATTTCTTAAAGCTGTAAAAATTGATAACAAGGCTATTAAACCAAAAATACATCTTAGTAAATGTAAACGAGGCCTTTGAGTATGATAAAAGTTTTTTATTCTATCCCTGGGCATTATAATAAAGTATACGATTGCACCCACAAAACCTCTGAAAAATAGTACTTCACCTAATGGATAAGAATTTGACCATTTAACAACTAAATCCATTAATGAAAATGCACAAACAGATATAAACATGTACAAAAAGCCTAATTGATTTTTGGAGAACATATAAATAATTTAAGTTAAATAAAAAATATATCAATGGAAATAGCAATTTTAGCAGCAGGTTGTTTTTGGGGCCCAGAAATTAAGTTTGGAAAACTAAATGGAGTTTTAAAAACCGAAGTTGGTTATTGTGGAGGAGATAATCCTAATACATCTTATAAAGAAGTATGCACTGGGAAAACAAATCACGCAGAGGTCGTAAAAATTGAGTTTAATGAAGAAATAATATCGTATGAAGATTTAATAAATTACTTTTTTGAAATTCATGATCCTACTACTTTAAATCAACAAGGTTACGATATAGGGACACAATATCGTAGTGAAATTTTTTACACTTCTGAAAAACAAAAGAAAATAGCTGAAGATATTCTGAAAAAAAATAATATTAAGTTTAATGGTAAAATAGTAACAAATATATCTAAAAACAAAAACTATTGTAAAGCAGAGGATTATCACCAAAAATACCTTGAAAGATAAATTTAAATGCCTTTAGCATCAACAAAATGGTTATACGAGAATATTTCTAGTGTGAAAATTATAGATAGCACTTGGCATATGCCAAGTGAAAATAGAAATAGTTTTAATGAATACCAAAATGAACATATTCCAAATGCAGTATTTTTTGATATTGATGAATACTCAGATCAAGAGTCAAAGTTACCTCACATGTTACCATCTAAAAAAAAATGGGAGGCAGTAATGTCTTCTTTAGGAATTTCTAATGAAGACAGAATAGTAATTTATGATAATTCAGAGGTTATAAGCTCATGTAGACTGTGGTATACTTTTATATACTTCGGACATAATCCAAGCTCTGTAAAAGTTTTAAATGGAGGATTATACAAATGGAAAATAGAAAAGCTTCCTTTAGAAAATAATAAAGTCCAAAACAAAAAAACTATTTATACATCTTATATAAATAAAGATTTAGTAATAGACATAAATAGTATTAAATCAAATATCAAGCAAATGAAGTTCAGGTTAATTGATGGAAGAAGTCAAGAAAGATTTGACGGCAAGATACCTGAGCCAAGGGAAGGTTTGAAAAGTGGATCAATACCAAATTCTGTTTGTTTACCTTTTAAAAATGTAATTAATAAAAATAAGACATTTAAAAAAAAAGATGAATTAATGTATATATATAAAAGTGTTATCGACGATTTTAGTGAAGATAATATTGTTTTTACATGTGGTTCAGGTATTACATCATGTGTTTTAGCGCTTGCATATTCCTTGATTAATAACAATTATAAACCTAAAATATATGATGGTTCATGGGCAGAGTATGGAAAAATTATAAAATGAAAAAATCTACTAAAGTCACTTCTATAATTATAGTTTTCTTTCTTGTAATCGCTTTTGTGATAATTGGAAGAACAATGATTGGAAATCATTTTAAAAAAAAATTTAGTAAAAGACCACCTCCATCAATTATCGTTACTGAAGTTACTAAAAATCAATTCTCCGATAACGTTGAAAGTTTTGGTACAGCAATACCTAGAAAAACTAGGACTTTTAGAATTGAAAAAGATAATTTACAGTCAGAGCTAAATCTAGAAAGGTTTGTAAAAAAAGGAGATTTAATTGTTAGATTGAAAGATAGAGTTATTACAGCTCCATATAGTGGCATTTTGGGTTATAGGGGTATAACGGAAGATGTACTAGGGTCTGACAACTCAGTAATATTAACACTTGATGATAGTAAAGAAATATTTGCAGATTTAAAGATTCCAGAAAAATACGCTCCAGTATTGAGAAAAGGCCTAAAGGTAGAAGCCAAATTCTCGGGTATGAAAAAAAAAATATATCATGGAATTATTGATGGTGTATCAAGCAGAGTGAATGCTGAAACTAGAAGTATACTTACTAGAGTGAAAATAGATAATTCTAATTTTGAAATTATACCCGGAACTCTAATTGAAGTAACTTTGAAATTTAATGAAAGAGAATCTTTGAGTATTCCAGATACAAGTATTATTTTGGAGGGAAATAAAGCTTATGTTTATAAAATTTCAAAAGATAATGTTGCAAGTAGATCAGAAATTAAAATAGGATTAAGAGTTTCTGGTAAAGTCGAGATAATTGATGGGCTAGATTCAGGAGATATTATCGTAGCAGAAGGTCTTAAGAAAGTAAGACCAAATAGTAAAATTAAACCTTTAAATAAATAATGTTAATAACTGAATTAAGTATCAAACGTCCAGCATTTTCGTGGGTTTTATCATTAATATTAGTTTTATTTGGATCATTTGTTTTTTGGAAGTTACCGGTAAGAGAGCTTCCCTCGGGTTTACAGCCTCCTGTGGTTCAAGTAAATGTAGAGTATGCTTCAGCATCCTCTAAAATAGTTGACGAGGAGGTGACTCAAGTTATTGAAGAAGTAATAGGTGGTGCTGAGGGTATTAAAAATATTGATTCAACTTCAGAGAATGGAAAGAGTAAAATTAATATTGAATTCGATACTGATATTGATTTAGACAATGCTGCTAACGATATCAGAGAGAGAGTTGCAAGGGTTGTTGAAAGACTACCATCGGAGGCTGATCCACCAAGAATTTTAAAGCAAGCTGCAGGATTTACTACAACAATGTGGTTGTCATTGTCATCACCAACTTGGAGTGATTTGGAGCTAGGAGATTACGTTGAAAGATATTTAATTGATCAGTTCTCAAGTGTAAAAAATGTCGGAAGAATAAGAACAGGGGGTCTACGAGAATTAAGTGTTAGAGTGTGGATAGATCCAATTAAATTAGCTGCATATAATTTAACAACCCAAGAAGTAGAACTTGCTTTAAATAAGGAGAATGTGAGATTGCCAGCTGGCACACTTGAGGCTGATAATAAAGATTTAACGTTAAATATAGATAAGTCCTACAATGATTTGAATAAATTAAGTCAGCTACCAATTAAAAACTTAAAAAACAATACAATAAAATTATCAGATATAGCTGAAATTGAATTTGGGCCAGTTTCTGAAAAAGCATTTTTTAGATCGCAAAGTAAAGGTGCATTAAACTATAATTCAGTTGGAATTGGAATTTATGCTCGTAGCGGGGCATCTACTGTAGAGTTATCGAAAGATATTAAAAAGAAAATTAAAGAAATTAGAAAAAATCTACCTGACGGATTGAATTTGGAAATTGCATTCAACAGAGCTACCTACATTAGTGTTGCTATTAATGAGGTTTATAAAACTTTATTCATAGCATTTGTATTAGTGGTAATTATTATTTATCTTTTTTTAGGTAACATTAAAGCGGTCATTGTACCAGCTATTGCTCTCCCAGTAAGTTTGATAGCCACATTTCTGGGTATTTATATCTTTGATTTGTCTATTAACATATTTGTTTTACTTAGTTTTATATTGGCAATCGGAATAATTACAGACGATTCTGTTATTATGACTGATGCAATTTATAGAAGAATTGAAAATGGTGAAACTCCTTTAGTAGCAGCTTACAAAGGCTCAAAACAAATTACATTCGCGATTATTGCAACGACATTAATTTTAGTTGCAGTTTTTTTGCCACTTATATTTATCGAGGGAATAGCAGGAACTTTATTTAAAGAAACTGCAATCGCATTAACTTTTGCAATAATAGTTTCATCTTTAGTTGCACTTACATTGTCACCAATGCTTGGTAGTAAATTTTTAAACAGCAAAAAACAAACTAATTTCGTAGTAAAAAAGTTTAATAATTTTTTTATTAGTTTCCAAGAATTTTATAAAAGTTCTTTAGGTTACTGGATGTATCGTAAAAATACAATTATTGGTTTCATAATATTTATCATTATTGGTTCAGCTCTATTGTACAATTTTACAAAGAAAGAGTTATTGCCATTAGAAGATAGAGGTGCATATTTAGTAATTGGTTTTACCGATGAGGGAAGTTCATTTGATTATACTCAGGATAGAGCAGAAGATGTGGAGAAAAGGTTAATTCCGCTTTTAAACGCAGAGGAAAGTCCTTATAAAAAATTTTTAATGATAGTACCCGGTTTTGGTGCAGATAATAGTTTTTTGATAATATCTTTACTTGATAATTGGAATAGTAGAAAAGACAATTCTCAAACTATCATGAGAAACGCAATCGGAAAAATTGTTACTGTCCCTCAGACTTTGGCTTTTCCAATATCTCCACAATCAATACGAACATCTAATTATAATAAACCTGTTCAGATGGTAATTTATGGAAGTACTTATGAAGATTTAGAGGAGACTCAAAAGAGAGTAATTAAAGAATTGAGAAAAAATCCAAATCTGTCTAGAATTGAATCTGACTATTCCAGAAATAGACCTGAGATAAAACTCTTAATAAATAATAATAAATCTAAAGATCTTGGAGTTTCAATTAGAACAATTGGAGAAACTTTAGAAACACTTTACGGAGGAAAAGTTGTTACTAAATTTAATATGTTAGGGAAAGAATATCCAATAATTCTTCAACAATATAAGGAAAATAGAAAAAATCAGCAAAGTTTGAGCAAAATTTTTGTAAGGTCTGAAAAATCTGGTGAACTTGTTTCTTTATCAAATTTAGTTGACTTCCAGGAAGAGGGCTCGGCTAATAAATTAGCAAGGTATAATAGGCAAAGGGCGGTAACAATTTCAGCAGATATTAGTGAAAATTATACTTTAAATGAGGCAATAAAATTCCTTGAAACGACTATGTCTGAAGTGGCTTCAGAGAAAGAAATAACTTGGAAAGGCAAATCTGAAGAGCTTAAAGAAACTAGTAATGAATTATATATAATATTTATTCTTGCTTTACTCACTGCTTACTTGGTTATGTCCGCTACATTTAATTCATTTGTCCATCCATTTATTATAATACTTACCGTACCATTAGCTGTTTTTGGTGGTTTAATATTTATACTTTTTTTAAATAGCTCAATAAACGTCTTTTCTCAAATTGCTTTGGTTATTTTAATTGGTATATCTACAAAAAATAGTATTCTAATAGTTGATTATACTAATCAGTTAAGAGTTGCAGGAAAAAATATTGAAACAGCAATTAAAGAAGCATGTTATCTGAGATTTAGACCTATTTTAATGACGTCTTTGAGTACAATGATTGCAATGATACCTTTGGTTGTTGGGAATATAGGTCCGGGAGCAGGTGAAGGATCGAGATTGGCTGTTGGATCTACAATATTGGGCGGAATGATTATATCTACATTCTTTACCTTGTACGTTACCCCAAGTATGTATTTAACACTCGCTAAAAATACTAAAAGAATAGATGCGATAGATATTGATCTCAAAAAACAAATTCGTTAAAATATAATATATTTATTCGTTGTTAGTGAGTTTTTACATTTTTTAAGTTGACTTTTATATTTACTTGATTGACTTTCAACTTTTTTTGCTAAATTTATTACTTTTGGGTTATTCTTATAATTTTTATAGGCTCCCCAGCCTTCATGATACGCAATATATTGTTTAAAGGCGTTAGATTTTGATATTTTCAAAATTTTTTCTGTTTTATTTGTGTACCAACCTATAAAATCAACACTATCTTTAAATCTCGATCTTAGAGCATATTTATTTCCTGTTTCTTCTTTATATTGTTTCCACGTTCCTTTAACTGCTTGTGAATACCCAAATGATGAGGATGGTCTTTTATATGGAATAACTTTAAATAGTTTATGTCTTTGAGGTTTTGCGAGCCAATCAAAATCGGATTCCATTTTTATTATTGCTAATTGAACATAAATCGGAGTTCCCCATTTTACCTCTGCTTTTTTTGCATGCTTATACCAAAGATATCTTTCAGAAAATATTGAACAACTGTCAGCAGTATTTTTTGGTATTGATGAACAACTTGAAATGAAAAAAATTATAAGAAAAAAAAATATTTTTTTTTTTTGAATCATAAAAAAATTATAGATTATTTATTTTTTTTTCTCCATTCTTCTGGTCTGATAAATTTTCCTTGCCACATTCCTAGTTTATTTTGTTTAGCAAATTGTTCATCTACTATATATTTCTTAGAATATCTTCTATACGCTACTGCATTACCAGTATTAACCATATAACTATTTAAAGACAAAGACTCAACTTGATTATTATATAAATAGCAAGTTCCTAAAATTCTACCATATCTATCTTTTTTAGCATAAGAACATGAAACTAAATTGTTACTTATATAATTTTTTAAAGCTTTTAAAGAAATAAACCCACAATTATAAAGTTGCTTTTTCTTAAAACACTTTTGTTTTTTTTCAGGTGCGTCAATTCCTGAAAGTCTAATATTTGTATTGTTAATCTTTATTGAGTCTCCATCTATCACTTCGGGTAAGCCAATTATATATTCATTGGAATTTGCAATAAAATAAGGTGATACACTTAATATAAATAAGAATAGTATTTTAATTAAAATCAGATTTAGCTTTTTCATTAAGTTCTTTCATTTTAGCTCTTATACTTTCATCTGATAAATTTTGATTTTTTAAATCTTCTTTAATTTTTCTGAATACATCTTCATCTCCAGCTTCTGCAAAGTCTGCTTTAATTACATCTTGGATATATTCTTTAGTTTGTTCTTCGCTATATCCTAACATTTCAGAAACCCACTCTCCAATGTATTTATTTCTTCTAGCGCTAACTTTAAATTGCAATTCTTCGTCGTGTGCAAATTTTTTTTCAAAACTTTTTTTTCTATCTTCAAAGGTGTTCATTTTTAGTTTTTTTATATATAAATATTAGTAAAGTTGGTAAAATTATTCCTATAATATTACCAAATAAATCTGAAAATTGAAATGATCTATTAGGAATTATTAAATGGCTTAATTCGAGAAATATAGAAATAAAAAATAAATAAAAAATTAAATATTTTATTTTTTTTATTGAGAAGTATCCAAGAGAGGCGAGTATAAAAAATACATATAAATGATTTGAAGAAATAAAAAACAAATCAGACGTTATTTGGGGTTGTCTAGATATATCATTATAAACAAAAAAACCTAATATACTTCCTGGATATAAGTATAAAATTAACAAAATTGAATTATAGGTATAAAATAAAATCTTTAACATTTGTTAATTATATTTATAAATAAAAATCTACTATGAGTCATTTAATATTAGTTAGACACGGTCAAAGTATCTGGAACCTTGAAAATCGTTTTACCGGATGGGTAGATGTTGAGTTATCTTCCAATGGAGAAAAAGAAGCAATTAAAGCTGGAAATCTTATTAAAACTTTAGATATAAAAATTGAAAGAGTTTTTACTTCATATTTAAAAAGAGCAATTAATACTTTAGAATTTATAATGAAGATTAATAATTTTAAAAATTTACCAGTTGTTAAAGCATGGGAATTAAACGAGAGACATTATGGAGCTTTAACTGGTTTAAACAAAGATGAAATGCAAAAAAAGTTAAGTAAAGAAAAAGTACATGAGTTGAGAAGATCATGGGATTGTCCACCGGAAAAATTAGACAAAAATAGTCCTTATCATCCTAATAACATTAATATATACAAAGAAATTCATAGAGATAAAATCCCAGACACTGAGTCATTAAAAGATACATATGAAAGAGTCATACCGTATTATGAAAATAATATTAAAAATTTAAAACAAAACGTTTTAATTTCTGCTCATGGAAATTCTATCAGAGCTCTTTGCAAATATTTATTCAATCTTGACAATAAAAATATATCGAATCTAGAAATTCCAACCGGAAATCCACTTGTAATAACAATTAATAATCAAAAAGTTGTTAATGCAGAATATCTTGATAAAGACAGAGCAAAAGATCTAATTGTTTTCTAATAAACTGTTATAAATTTTTATATCAGTCAAATGTACAAATTTCTGATCGCTTTCATATCCATGTAGCATTGAATTATTTAATTGTATATCCCAAACCTTATTCATAGAAAAAATTTTTTCGTCTACTTTATCAATAATTTTTCTATTTATTATCTGAAAACCAGTAAATATATATTCGCTATTTTTATTTTTATTTAATTTATGATTTTCCATAGTAAAGTCACCTTTTAATCTTTTATCAAAACTCTTGGATTTATTTACTACCATCAATAAATTATTTAATTTATTATTTTCGTAATAATCGATCATTTCTAAAATAATTTTTTTATAATTTAAGTTCCACAGTGTATCAGGGTTAAAGATAATAAAATTTTCTTCAGTCGATTTATTTATAATATTTTTTACTCCCCCTCCTGTATTAAGTATCTCTTCACCATCATGCATAATTTCAATATTATTTTTATAACTGTGAGTTTTTACATAACTTGTAATTTTATCTGATAAATAATAAGTGTTTAACTTTATTTTTTTTATTCCAATATTTATCGCTAGTTCTATAGTTTCTGACAATAAGGATTTATTGTTAATTTTTAATAAAGGTTTAGGAACTTTTAAAGTGACTGGGTTTAATCTTTTCCCAAACCCGGCGCATAAGATAATTGCAGTTTTAATTTTCATTTTTATCTTTTTTTTTTTGGAAAGTATAAATCAATAAAACTATTTAAGTCTTTTAGATGCTGTTTATTTTTCCTTCTTTGATCTATCATTTTCCAAGCATACGGTATCATTTTCAAATATTGATGCTTTTTATCTCTTTTAGATAGTCTTGTAAAAATACCAATAATTTTAAAATTTCTTAATATTGATAGAACCTCAAAATCATGTCTTAAATTTAAAGCATTAACTTTTTTTTGTGTACACACATACTTATTAAACAACATTTCTCTTTTTTTAAAACTGACTTTTATCCTTACGTCATCAATCAAAGATGCTAAGTCATATGCTTGATTCCCGTAAACTGCATCTTGAGTATCTATTAGATAAAGATTATCTTCTTTTATCATAATGTTTGAAATATGGAAATCTCTATGGACAAAAATTCTTTTTTTTAATTTTAACCCAGAAATTAATTTTTTAACTATTTGAATATAAAATTTACTTATTTTATTTCCGCTTCTAAATTTATTTTTTAAAATATACCACTCAGAGAACATTTTTGCCTCCTTTAATAATTCATTTTTTGTATAATTTGGAATTATGTATTTTTTATTAAAAGTCGAAATTTTTTTTTTTTTTTATACTTTTCAATTTATCTAATAATTTAAAAAGTTTTAAGTAATTGATAAATCTAAATTTTTTAAATTTTTTTCGACCTGTCAAATTTCCTAGGTCTTCAATAATAATATAATTTTCTTTATAATTTTCACGAATTAATTTTGGCGTATAGATTTTGTAAGTTCTTAGCAAATTATTGATTGCTGAGTATATCAAAAGATTTTTTTGTTTTTCTTTTTTTGAGTAGACTACAATAAATTGATTTTTTTTATCTCTAAAAAATTTCCTATGTGATGCGTCACCTGGAAGTTTAACCAATTTCTTAAAGTTCATCTATAAATGTTTTTTTATTTTTTGAACTGACTATTAATGTTCTTTTTTCAAAATTACTTTCATATTCAAATTTTAAATAAATAATATTTTCAAAAGTATCAAAAATTAATTCAGGCCACTCTATTAATAGAATTGAATTTTTTTTTTCTTCAAATAGACCTAGATTGTGCAATTCTTTAATATCTTTTATTCTATACAAATCATAATGTAGTATATTTAGATCTTTTACTTGATATTCATGCAAAATATTAAACGTTGGGCTTATAACTTCAGAAATTTTTTGATTTTTTTGTTTTTGAATAAAGTTAATTAAGTATTTTATGAACGTCGTTTTGCCTACACCTAAGTCACCAAATAAACATACTATATCCCCAGCTTTGAGATTGTGTGAAAACTTTTCAGATATTTTTTTGGTATTTTTTTCTTTTGTAATATCTAATTTTTTTAAATTAGTACCGATATGCATCGGGTTTATAAGGTCCTTCTTGTTTAACGCTTATATAGTCTGCTTGGTCTTTTGATAATTTTGTTAATTTTGCACCAACTTTCTCCAAATGCAACATTGCTACTTTTTCATCTAAATGTTTTGGCAACACATAAACTTTTTTATCGTATTTATCAGAGTTATTCCATAGTTCTATTTGCGCAGTGACCTGATTAGTAAATGATGCACTCATCACAAAACTAGGGTGACCTGTGGCACAACCAAGATTTACTAATCTACCTTCTGCTAACAATATTATCCTTTTATTGCTTGGTAATGTAATTTCATGAACTTGGGGTTTAATTTCATCCCACTTATAGTTTTTTAGAGCGTCAACTTGTATTTCATTATCGAAGTGACCTATATTGCATAATATTGCTCTGTCCTTCATTTCTCTCATATGGTCAGCAGTTACAATATCTTTATTTCCCGTAGCTGTTACAACAATATCAGCTTGGCTTATCATATCATCCATGGTCACAACTTCATATCCTTCCATAGCTGCTTGAAGAGCACAAATTGGGTCTGTCTCGGTTACCATAACTCTTGCACCTGACTGCCTCAGAGAAGCTGCACTACCTTTACCTACGTCACCAAAGCCTGCAACGATTGCAACTTTTCCTGACATCATTACATCCGTAGCTCTTTTAATTCCATCCACTAAACTTTCTCTACAACCGTAAAGGTTGTCGAACTTAGATTTTGTTACAGAGTCGTTTACATTAATTGCAGGAACTAATAAAGTTCCCTCGTTTTCCATTTTTTTTAGAGCTAATACTCCTGTCGTGGTTTCCTCAGACAAGCCCTTAATATTTTTCATTAAATCTTTATAATCTTTATGCATCAAAGCTGTAAGATCTCCGCCGTCATCTAATATCATATTTGGTTTCCAATCTTTTTTACCTTCGATAGTCTGTCTAACACACCACCAGTATTCTTCTTCGGTCTCTCCCTTCCAAGCAAAAACTGGTATTCCTGCCTTTGCTATTGCAGCAGCAGCGTGATCTTGTGTTGAAAATATATTACAAGAAGACCATCTTACCTCAGCTCCTAAATCTACTAATGTTTCTATTAGTACAGCTGTTTGAATTGTCATATGTAAACAACCAACAATTCTAGCTCCTTTTAGTGGATGTTTATCCTTATACTCTTTTCTCAATGCCATTAATCCTGGCATTTCTGTTTCAGCTAACGAAATTTCTTTTCTTCCAAATTCAGCTTCTTTAATATCTTTTACTTTGTAATCTGTCATGAGCGAGGCTTTTAACAACTTTAGATAAATTAATCAACTTAAGAATCTGCTTTTGGAAAGATAATTTCAACATTTGCTCCTTTATCTTCATTGTTTTTTGCAGAAATTGTCCCATGGTGTATTTCCACAAGATTTTTAACAATATTTAGTCCTAACCCTGAGTGCTCTCCAAATTTTTCAGGTCTATTGCTATAGAATCTATTGAATATCTTTCGAGTATCAGCCTCTTTAAAACCTCTTCCCTCATCAATCACATTTAATTTGATAAAGCCATTATCGTCAGAATTTAATAGAACATTTATTTCTTTATTATCTTCACTAAACGAAACAGAATTATCTAAAAGATTTGCTACTATTTGTTCAATCCTATTTTCAATACCTATTATGTCATAATTACCCTTTCCATTTGAGATAAGCTTTACAGAAATTCCTCTTTTTGAATTATAAATATTATTAAAATCATCAACCACTGAATTTAATATTTTTTTTAAATTAATTTTTGACATTTTCTCAGATGAAATTGCCACTTCATCTTTTAAAATTTGTGAATAGTCTGTAATTAATCTCTCAATTCTTTCTACATCATGTGAAACTATTTTAATAAGTTTTTTTTTCTGGTCCTTATCATCTGACTCAGAAATAATCTCTGAAGCACTTTTTAAGGAGGCTAATGGATTTCTAATCTCATGAACAAGGTCTCTAGAAAAGTTTTCCGCAGTGTTGATCCTTTTTTGTAGCTCATTTGTCATTTCGTCCATAGATTTAGTTAAAATTCCTAACTCATCATTCCTATTTTTATAAATATCGATATTGGCATCCTCTTTACTCTTATCTTTGATGATTTCAGTATAGTGGACTAAATTTTTTATTGGTTTTAAAAAGTATCTATTTAAAACGTAAGAAAATATTAAAATAACTAAAGCTATAATTATTGCGGTACGGAGAACAAAGTTTTTTCTCTCATTTATTGCAAACTTTATATCGTTTGCCATTTCTACAACCGCAATATAGCCTACCGAATTATCTTGAATTATAATATTTTTTACCGAAATTAATAAAAATTGATCGTTATGTTCGTGGGTAAATGTAAATAAACTATTAAAACTTTTTGATTTTGAATAATCTAAAAATTTATCTTTTAAAAAACTTTGGTCATTAACTATTTTGTTATCTGTTTTACTATCTATATCTCTATCATTATTTAAAATATCTGTTTCAACAATTTCAAAATTTCTAGAAAAAGATCTAGGATCTAAATCAAGAGTGTCGGTATCTGAAATGCTATTAAAACCTTTATCATAAATAATTACTCTATCAATTGCTTGGAATAAAAACTTTGTTGAAAATAGAAATTTTCTTATATCTTCTTGCAGAAAATTAATTTTTAACCTTTGAAGATGATTAATAGTATTATCAATAATTTTATTATGATTTGAAGATTTATCTTTAATTAAATTTGGTTGTATATTGTTTATATAAATAAAAGTAAAAATACTAATAATTGAGAAAAAAATAAAATTAATAAATAAAAATTTTTTTAATATGGAAAAATTTTTTAAAATCTTGCTCAACATCAACTAACATTCCACCTGTAGCCGCTTCCATATCTTGTTTCAATCGCTGAAAAATTACTATCAACTTTCTTAAATTTTTTTCTAATTCTTTTTACATGGCTATCAATTGTTCTGTCTTCAATATCTGTATCCTCTCTATATGCTATGTCCATTAATTGAGCCCTCTCTTTAATTATACCAGGTCTCTTGGCCAGTTCTTTCACTATTAAAAACTCTGTAGTTGTCAATTTATCGGGTAATTGTTTCCCATTCCACTCACACTCTAGTTGAGATGGATCTAGCTTTAATTTTCCATGAGAAATTATATTTTTTGTGTCCTCGATATTTATATCTTTTTTTCTTAATTGGACTCTTATTCTTTCAATCAAAACTTTTATTGAAAAACCGCCTGACTTTTTGATAAAATCATCTGCACCAAGTTTAAGTCCTAATAATTCATCAACTTCCTCATCTTTAGAGGTCAAAAATATTACAGGCATAGTTGTTTTTTTTCTCAATTTTTTTAATAATTCTTCCCCATCCATTTTGGGCATTTTAATATCTATTATTGCTAAATCAGGAGGAGTTCTAGTAAGTCCAATAAGAGCACTTTCTCCGTCAAGATATGTCTGAACTTTATAACCCTCTTTCTCAAGAGCTATACTAATGCTTGTAAGGATATTTCTATCATCATCAACTAATGCTATTGTTTGACTCATTCTTATAATTAAAAATACTAAATTGTTCTTAATTGGGCAACATTTAGTAACCTAATGTAATAATCCCCAATTTTCACCATAATTAATGTCAACAGATAATGGAATAGAAAAAGAATGTAGATCGCTATTTTTAACACTGTTCATTTCATCTTTAATCATTTTGGATACTATTTTTTGATGTTCTTTAGGTGCTTCAAATATTAATTCATCGTGAATTTGTAAAATCATTTTTGTATTTTTAAACTTTTTATCAAATAATTTTTCGTTAATTCTAATCATAGCAAGCCTCATTATTTCAGAAGCTGATCCTTGAATTGGGGCATTTATTGCAGCCCTTTCTTGAAAATTTCTAATATTAAAGTTTTTATCATTTATACCTGTAATATGTGTTCTTCTTCCAAAAATATTATTAACGTAACCACTTTTTCTACAAAAATTTATGGTTGAAGACATATAATCTTTTATCTCTGGAAATTTTGCAAAATAAGACTCTAAAAAATCTGCAGCTTCGTTATTTGATACATTTATTTGTTTTGCTAAGCCATATTGTGAAATTCCGTAAATTATTCCAAAATTTATTGCTTTGGCTTTTCTTCTCATGTCACTAGTAACTTCTTTTAAATTAACATTAAAAATCTGGCTTGCAGTAAGGGAATGTATATCTTCATTGTTGCTAAAAGCTTTTTTTAGTTCTTTTACGTCTGCAAGATCAGATAAAATCCTCATCTCAATTTGATTATAATCAGCTGAAATTAGTAGTTTACCTTCCTCAGCTACAAAGGCTTTTCTAATATCTTTTCCGTCTTCAGTTTTAATAGGAATATTTTGAAGGTTGGGATCGCTAGACGCTAGTCTACCTGTTGAAGTAGCTGCTAAAAGAAATGAAGTATGGACTCTTTTAGTATTCAAATTGATATGTTCTGGCAAAGAATCTGAATAAGTATTTTTTAATTTCGATAATTGACGCCATTCTAATACTAATTTTGGAAGATCGTATCCTTTAAAAGCTAAATCCTCTAAAACAGCAGCACTTGTTGCAAAACTTCCCTTCTTAGTTTTTTTCGTATTTGATATTTTTAAATCATTATACATTATTTCACCTAGTTGTTTTGTTGAGCCTATTTTAAATTCTTTTTTTGAAATCTTGAAAATTTCCTTTTCAAGAAATTGAATTTTAGTTTCAAATTTTTTTGTAAGTTTTTTTAAAAACTGTTTATCAATTTTTACACCATTAATTTCCATGAAAGCTAGTATTTTAATCATAGGTTTTTCAAATATCTCATAAATGTTGGTTAACTTTTCTGCTTTGAGATTTTTCTGTAAAATTTTAAAAAGTCTATAAGTAATATCTGCGTCTTCTGCTGCATAATTTTTTGCTAATTTAATTTCAACTTCACTGAAATTAATTTGTTTTTTTCCTGTGCCAACTAACTCTTTAAATGACAAGGGTGAATGATCCAGATGAATTTTAGACAATGTATCCATATTATGACGATTTTTTCCAGCATCTAAAACGTAAGACATCAGCATTGTATCCTCTAAAGTGTTCATCTCAATCCCTCTTTTAAATAAAATTATAAAATCAAATTTAATGTTTTGGCCAATTTTTTTTATACTAGAATCCTCTAAAGTAGGTTTTAAAATTTCTATAACACTCTTTTCTTCTAAATTTTTATAATTACTATGTCCTATAGGGATATAGCATGCATATCCAACTTTTGTAGAAAGAGAAATACCGACTAATTTTGCTTGGTGAGGGTCGAGGGAGGTGGTTTCAGTATCAATACAAATTTCACCTTTTTCATCAGCTTCTTTTGTATATTCTAATATTTCCTCTATCTTTTTTATTAATACATAGTTTTTTTGGGATATTTTTTTTTCCTGTTTAACTACATTAGGGTTGTTTTTATTGTCAAATGAAGTTGGGCCATATGCAGAAATAACCGAGCTTAGCAATCTATTAAATTCCATATCTCTTAAAAAAGAATAAAGTTTTTCTTTATTAACTTCTTTTAAAATAAAATCTTCAAGCTTCTCTTTCGTGGGTACATCTTTTTTTAATGTTACTAGTTTCTTGCTAATTAAAGCTTTATCTTTATTCTCTATAAGTGTTTCCCTTCTTTTGTTTTGCTTTACTCTAGAAGAATTTTTTAATAAATTTTCGAGTGTTCCATATTCATTTATAAGTTCGGATGCAGTTTTTATACCAATGCCAGGAACCCCCGGAACGTTATCACTTGAATCTCCTGCCAAGGACTGCACATCGACAACTTTATTTGCACTAACTCCAAATTTTTTTTTTATATCCTCATCATTTATGAACTTATTTTTCATAGGATCATAAATTCGAATATTTTTATTATATAATTGCATTAAATCTTTATCTGAAGATATAATTGTTACTTTGCCACCTTTTTTGATTATTTGTTCCGAGTAAGTAGCTATTAGATCGTCAGCTTCATAATTTAAAAGTTCAATTGAGGGTAAATTAAAAGCTAAAACTGATTTCCTTATATATTCAAATTGTGGAGCCAAATCCTCTGGGGCTTCTGATCTATTTGCCTTATAATCTGAATAAATTTCATTTCTAAAGTTTTTTCTAGCAGAGTCGAAAATTACTGCAAAGTGTGTTGGTTTATTTTTATTCTCATCTGACTTTGTATCCTCTAATAATTTAAATAACATATTACAAAACCCACTAACTGCTCCAGTAGGTAACCCGTCACTTTTTCTGGTTAATGGAGGTAATGCATAATAAGCTCTAAATATATAACCAGATCCATCTATTAAATAAAAATGATCGTTTTTTTTTATTTTATTCATTTTATTTATTTTATCTTA
>MDTE01075431.1_pt1 | contig 21382 bp, 19 predicted proteins | sample 811231 | NCBI WGS metagenome assembly MDTE01 (sample SAMN05326651, study PRJNA326480) | marine metagenome | isolation source: seawater | place: Indian Ocean: Red Sea | collected 2010
ATTTAATACTGAATTTTGAAAAATTTCTTCAACATCATTTAAATCAACATTCGTATACCAAATATTATTCGGATAAATCACAACTACTGGACCTAACTCACATGCGTCTAGACAACCACTTTTATTTGCTCTTACCTTCCCTTTAAGACCGTATTTGTTTATTAGCCGAACAAATTTCATTCTAATCTGCATTGCTCCGCAAGAAGCACAATCTCCCTTAGGATTATCAGGTTCTCTTTCGTTAATACATATAAATATGTGTTTGTTATATTTTGACATTTAACAGTATAGGGGTTTTTTAAAACACTTTTTTCGATTTTTATTATTATCTAAAGCGCCCACCATCAATAACTAGATTATGCCCATTTATAAATCCGGACGAATCTGAGGCTAAAAACGCTACGGATTCAGCAATCTCTTTAGCATCTCCAAGTCTATTAACAGAATTATTACTTGCCCAAACATTAAAAATCTCTTCAACATTTACATTTTCATTGTCTGCATTTTTTAATGCCAACTCATTTAGTCTATTAGTTTTAGTGTATCCAGGCAAAATATTATTAACCGTTATACCAAATTATCCGAGTTCTAGAGCAAGAGTTTTAGCCCATTGTGCAACGCTACCTCTAATTGTATTGGAAACACCTAGACCTCTGATTACCTGTTTTACCGATGTAGATATAATATTAATTATTCGACCAAATTTTATATCCTTCATTAATGGTACCACAGCCTTAGCGAGTATATGATTACAAATTAATAACCTTTCAAATGCAATACGAAACTCAGCTTCTTCAGCTTCTATCAAAGGGCCACCATGTGGGCCACCTGAGTTATTTATCAATATATGTATAGGTTTTTTATAATTTGCAATTTGGTTATGAACAGCTTCTTGTAAGCTAGAGGTGTTATCAAAATCAGCACATATAAATCTATGTTTTTGACCATAATTAATATTAAGCTCGTTTAAAGTTGAAAGAAGTTTTTCTTCATTCCGTGCAACCAAAATAACTTCCACGCCCCTTTCAGCGAGCAATAAAGCAATTGCCTTACCTATACCATCAGTACTTCCGCATACTAAAGCATTTTTATTTTTCATTAATAAATAATTACTCATATTTTAAAGTGATACCCCAAGTTTTGTTTTATGGTTTTCGGCAATTTTGGTAAAATTGACCTTGGAATAATAAAAGTGGATAAATCAGCGATATCAGTAAATACTTTATGATGACTAGAAGTATTTTCCAAGTAGGCATGTCCAGATGATCCACCTGTTCCAATTTTTGATCCTATCATCCTTCTAACCATTAGAGCGTGTCTTTGTCTCCATGCAGTAAAAAGTTCATCTATATCTAATAATTTAGAAAGAAAATTATATGGTGAATGTAAAATTGGTTCTTCTCGATACAAAAAAATTAAAAGCGCTGCCTGCGTTGCCTTATGAGATAATCTCTTCTTCTTTTTTCTGACTAAGCCTTGATGCTGAGATTGATTAAGCAAAGCCTCAAAAGATTTTAAGGTTTTTTGATGTTCTTTTAATTGGTATTCAATCTCATCAGAAATCAAGTTAGGGTTTGATTTTATTATCCTCTCCTCTTTCTTAAGCATTTTTCTTATTGCCTGACTATATTGTTCCCAAAAATTAAAACCCTTAAACGAGAGAAATGGAGTACGCTCTAGCCAATTTTCAAGTAAAATAAATAGATTATCATTATTCTCAGATTCTATAACAGACTCTCTATCCTTTGGATTTAGCGTATTTTTATAACCTGTTTTTCCATATCGAATTCGATCACCAGGTCTAAGCCCAAATTTATTTTCTAGTAATCTAAACTGGGAGCTTTGAAAACCTGATGAGGGAAACAAATCATCTCTGAACTCTAAAAAATCCATAGCACTCATAGTTTCTAAAATTCGGATTTGATCAATTAATATTTTTTGGATTTCAATAATTCGATTAAGTCGGTTAACTCCAAGACTGATATCTGGTTCAGCAATAACTTTTTTACTAAAAATGCTGATAACGGAATCTAATTCATATAATATCTGTTTAAACCAAAGCTCATATGTTTGATGTACAATTATAAACAACATTTCATCATGCGCAGGCTTTCCATTATTGTTACTAATTAAATTTTGACTATTTAAAATATTATTTAAGCTCAGATAATCACTATAATTCAAAGATTTCTGTTTAGACACTGTTTAGTCCCACTCGAATCCAGATACACTATCTGTTTTTGCACTTATTTCAATAGTATTATAATCTTTCATTTGATTAATATAATAATATAAGAATTTTGTTGTTTCTCTTTCATCTAGCCAAACGGAGTCTGGCAACCCAAACATATCCAAAACCTCTATCTCTGATGGGCTCAAGCGAAGAAACTCCCAAACATCATAGGCAGTTAAAAATCCTCTAGAATACACATTTTCTTTGATAAGATCCGGTCGAGATGTTTTTGTAGGAGGCATAATTATTTTTTTTGGAGTAGGCAAAGGACTAGTAGAACAAGAAAAAATAACAAAAGGTATTAAAAATATTGGTGAGAGCATACCTAAAAATACTTGTGCTAAAATCGAGTTAACAAGACAGAATTAGTAAATCAGGAAAAAAATAAATATTGTTGGCACATTGGTATATATTTTAATTATCTTAATAAATAATAAGTCAATTATAAAAGAACAAATCCTTGCCAAGAAAAATTAAAAAAGAGAGATTTTATTATAATCAGGAATTTTTAGGAAGCCCTGATGGAAGGAGTATCCGAATTTTATCTGAATACTACGGACCCTTACAGCGCCTTATGCGCAATAATATTAGAGATACAATTGTTTTCTTTGGCTCTGCAAGGATCCAGTCTCGAAATATATGCCTTGAACAGCTTAGGAAAGCAAAAAAAAGTAAATCAGCAATAAAAATAAATCGAGCAACCGCTAACCTGAAAACATCAAAATATTATGAAGACGCAAGAGAACTAGCTTCTAGGTTTACTCTTTGGAGTAAAAAATTAAAAACAAAAAATCATCGTTATATTATTTGTTCAGGTGGCGGGCCTGGTATCATGGAAGCAGCGAATCAAGGTGCAAAAGAGGCAGGAGGAATTTCCATTGGCCTTACCATTTCACTTCCGAATGAACAGTCAGGAAATAAATGGATATCCAAAGATCTCGATTTGAAGTTTCATTATTTTTTCATGCGAAAACTGTGGTTTTTATATCTTTCTAAAGCTTTAATTGTTTGGCCTGGCGGTTTTGGAACCTTAGATGAGCTAATGGAACTTCTTACATTGATTCAAACAAAAAAAATTCGGAAAAAGGTTCCCATTGTTTTATACGGAAGAGATTTTTGGGAGAAAGTTATTAACTGGGACTATCTCGTTGAAATAGGTACAATATCGAAAAACGATCTTAATCTTTTTCATATTTCTGATAATAAAAAAGATACATTTAAATATGTAACTTCCTTTATTAAAAAGTATCAGTTAAAGGGTCCTAATTTTTGAAGCAGTTATTTTTTTTAGGTATTCTTTATTTTTTTTGTTTTCTTAGTGCCCAGATTACACCAGTAGAAGGAATACATAAAAATTCACCTCGCGTTTGGGCATTAACCCATGGGATGGTGCATACTGGCCCTGGAGACTTTATTAAAGATGCAACTATAATCATTCGTAACGGTAAAATCGATAAAGTGGGACGTTATGTCAAGGTTCCAGCGGATGCATACCAGATTGATTTAAAAAATGCAAATGTATATCCAGGTTTTATTGATAGTTGGTTGGAAATTAAGCGTGATGAAAAAATAACCAGTCCTGATGACCACTGGAACTCTAAAGTAAGAGCAAACTACAGAACTAAGGATGATCTAAAACTAAAAGAAAAGGAAATAAAGGCCTTACACTCCATAGGAATAACAGTTGCCCATATTGTACCCAAAGAAGGCATATTTAAAGGCCAATCAGATCTTATTACAATTTCCAACAAACCCATTTCAATTTCAGAGTCTGTTGCACAGGTCATTGAGTTCAAATCCGGAAAATGGAGTGATAGAGAATACCCTAATTCATTGCTTGGAGCCATAGCATTAATTCGTCAAACATTTTTAGATACAGATTGGTATGCAAATTCTCGTAGAATCATTTCAAAATTTCCTTCGGAAAATGAACCACTAAATAGGAATCTTGCTCTAGAATCCTTGTATAATTTTAAATCAAATAATAGACCAATATTATTTTATACCCGTGATGAACACACGGCTATTAGAGCATTAAATATCTCAGAAGAGTTTAATCTTAAACCCTGGTTGCTTGGTAGCGGTTATGAATACAGACGCATAGATGATATATCAAAACAAAATCCATTTATTATTTTGCCTTTGGACCTACCATCAAAACCAAAAATATCAGACCCAAATATTGCACTTCAATATACTACTGAGCAATTAAAGCATTGGGATATGGCTCCAGAAAACTTCTCAAAAATTCAGGAGGCTGGACTTTTCTTCAGCCTATCAAGCCATGGACTAAAGAAAAAATCACTATTTAGAATAAATCTGGCGAGAATTATTGAAAGAGGATTCTCAAAAGATGTTGCACTAGCAGCAATGACAACCTATCCTGCAGAGGCAATGGGCGCATCTAAAACACTCGGGAAAATAGCGCCAGGATTTATGGCGAATTTAGTTGTTGTTGATGGTGATTATTTTGACCCTAAGTCTAGAGTTTTATCACTTTGGATTGGTGGTGAGGAACACTTTATATCAGATCGAAAAACAACTAGTCTTAGGGGTAAATGGAAAATGACTCTGGCAGGTAAAGATGAATATGAAATTGTATTTAAAACTCCATCATTGAAAAATGACCCTCTTTTAAATACTTACAAACCAAAAAAGCTGAACAATCATCTTCAAGGGGTATTAATAGTTAAAGAAAAAGAATTTAAAATTAATAATATTTCGATGTACGATAAAGGTGGCTCATTTAGTGTGAGTGGCGCTGCATTTGGACTAGAGGGTGTCTTCTCTTTTAATATTAAGTTTACAGATGACGGGTTTTCAGGATCTGCTAACGATGGTTCAGATAGGACCATTGCATTTACAGCAGTAAAAGATACAAAATCAAAAACGAATAAAGCGAAGAATGAAATACCAAGCAGTTTGGTCTCTTTTTTCCCTGAAGGAGCCTATGGCATAAAAAAAATTCGTACTAGATCAGATGATGCAATACTCATCAATGACGCAACTTTGTGGACATGCGGACCAAAAGGTGTCTTGGAGGACTGGGACATACTACTATTGGATGGTAAAATAGAAAAAATAGCACCTGATATATCCGTCCCTAGAGGAAGTGCTATGATCATAAACGCAACAGGAAAACATATTACTCCTGGGCTTATTGATTGCCACAGCCACTCTGCGGCATCATCAATAAATGAAGGGAGTCAATCAGTTACCGCTGAAGTAAGAATAAGGGATGTGATCAATGCAGATGATATTAATATCTACCGTCAGCTTGGTGGCGGGTTAACATCCGCGAATATCCTACACGGATCAGCAAATGCAATTGGTGGACAAAATGCAGTTATTAAACTAAGGTGGGGACTTGGACCAAATGATCTAATAATGAAACGAGCTCCGCAAGGTATTAAGTTTGCTCTGGGTGAAAACGTTAAACAGGCAAATTGGGAAGGAACAGGTCGCTATCCACAAACACGAATGGGAGTTGAACAAATAATTCGTGATGCTTTCAACGCAGCCAGAGACTATGACCATCGCTGGAGAACATATAAATCTAATGCAAAAATACAAAGGGTTAAAGCACCTCCAAGACGTGACTTAGAACTGGAAGCTTTATCTGAGGTTTTAATAGGGGAAAGGCTTGTTCATTGTCACTCCTACCGACAGGATGAAATTTTAATGTTAACCCGTATTGCAGAAGATTTTGGATTTAAGATTGCTACCTTCCAACATGTTCTTGAAGGTTATAAAGTTGCAGATAGAATAGCTGAGCATGGAGCCGGTGCTTCTACATTTTCTGACTGGTGGCAATATAAATATGAAGTAATAGACGCAATCCCTTACAACGGGACTCTAATGGCAAGAAATAATGTAATTGTATCATTTAATTCTGATAATTCAGAACTGGCAAGGCGTTTAAATACCGAAGCAGTAAAAGCAGTTAAATATGGTGGACTTTCAGAAGAAGAAGCACTCAAACTGGTCACCATAAACCCTGCAATTCAGTTAAAAATAGATCGATGGGTGGGCTCTCTAGAGGAAGGTAAAGATGGTGATATTGTAATCTGGGATGGACCCCCTCTTTCCATCTACTCAAAGGTAGAAGAGACTTGGATAGATGGAATTTTATATTGGTCTCAAAAAGAAAATAATGAACTAGAAAAACGAGATGAAGAATTAAGAAAAAATTTAATTCAAAAAATAATCTCCTCTAGCTCACCATCAACTGGTAAAAGTTTAAATCAAACTAATTCCAAAATAGATAGAGGTCACATACACTGTAATGATAGTGACTGGGATATTGAATCTGGATATATTAATCAATGAAAAAATTTATAATATTTTACTTTCTCAGTTGCCTACATGCTAATGACCAGATCCCAGGCATAAAACAAAAACGACCAATCTTATTAAGAGGTGGAATTTTGCACACCGTCTCGGGTCAAGTTCTTGAGGGCTATGATCTACTCTTCGCAAATGGAAAAATAACGACAATAGATAAACAAATAAAACCAAGTCCTGATACTGATGTATATGATATTTATGAAAAACATGTTGTCCCCGGTTACATCGCACCTATAACCCAGATTGGTTTAGTCGAAATCGGAGCAGTTAAACAAACACGAGACTATTCAGAAGTTGGTAATATTAATCCAAACGTACGTGCTAATGTTAGCTACAACCCTGACTCTGAATTAATACCAGTAACTCGATCAAATGGTGTTTTAATTGCCAATTCTGTTCCACATTCAAACGGGCTCATACCTGGTCAGTCCTCTTGTATGATGATGGATGGATGGACTTGGGAAGATGCGACAATAAAGCACCCTACCGGGTTGCATATTAATTGGCCAAATATGCAAATAAATTTTAGAAAAAATTCCAAAATCACTGAAAAAAAACAGCGCGAAAATTATCAGAAAAAATTGCGAGAACTCGATAAACTAATCAGAGATACACGATCATATCATCTCCGAACAACACAAAAGGAACGAAAGGCTGATCAGAAACAACAAACAGATCTTAGACTAGAAGCTTTAATACCATATTTTGTTAATAAAAACCAAATTATAGTCAGAGCAAATTCAATACGACAAATAACTGCAGTCATAGAATGGTCTGAAAAATTTGGTCTAAAAATTGCAATAGCTGGAGGCAGGGACTCATGGAGAATAACTGATATGCTAGTAAAGTACAATATCCCGGTTATTCTACAACATGTACAAACGACACCGATGAGAAGATATGAACCAATACACTCAAGCTATAAAATTCCTGCTATGCTACAACAAAAAGGTGTCAAGTTTTGCTTATCTACTGATCAGGGTTATCCTTTCAATGGACATGTCCGGACCTTGCCAAATGAGGCAATGAGGTCTTCCTCATGGGGGCTATCAAAAGATCAAGCCCTTCGATCTATAACACTATCCGCAGCAGAAATTTTAGGCATAGATAAAAGAGTGGGTTCTCTAGAATCAGGAAAAGATGCAACCTTTTTTATTACTGATGAACATCCAATGGAAATGACTGCGAACCCCTTAGAAGCATACATCATGGGTAAAAAAGTTGATCTAAGTGATAGACAAAAAATGTTGTATGAAAAATATAAAGAAAAATATCGCCGTAAGGGGCGCCTAGATTAATAAAAAGTTATCAAGGAGTTTAGGTTTGGATAAAAATAAAACTGTAGAAAATCTTAACACTATTTTAGGTTTAGAACTTGCAGGAGTCGTTAAATATACTCACTATGCATTTATGGTTCAGGGCCCATACAGACTGGCAGTTGTTGATTGGCTTCGTGGTCAAGCACAAGAGTCTCTAGCACATGCACAATTAGTAGGAGAGCATATAACAAGCTTAGGAGAACACCCAAAATTAATTATTGGTGATCTTTTAGAGACACATAAACATTCTACAGAAGACATATTAAATGAATGCTTAGAGCATGAGAGATCAGCAATTGATGCATATTACAATCTACTTAAAATTGTTGAAGGAAATTCAATAATGTTAGAAGAATTTTCTAGGACCCAGATAGCAGCAGAAGAAATGCACGAGGCTGAAGTAAAAAAAATGTTGCGCGATAATTTCTAACAGTTTAATTCTATACTTCCACCAGACTTCTATATAATTGCAAACCGCTAGATCTAAAATATATGATTTATTTTATATAGCTAAATGCGTTTATTCATTCTGCATTTTTTAATTTTACTTTCTCTTGTATTTGCGAACAATGAGGAACTCGGTCTTTTAAAAGGAAAAATCGTTAGCGCCCAAAATCAGCTACCCCTTTCTGGCGCTAATATTATTATAAAAGGGACAGACCTTGGTACTGTTTCTGATGAGAATGGTGAATTCATTATTAACAATGTTTTGCAGGGATATTATTCAGTCTCTGCATCATATATTGGTTATGAAAAAGAAATGATTGCAGATATCTGGGTTCGTCCAAAAGCATATGATTATCTCAATATTATTTTAGAACCAGCTTTAATTAATTTGAAAGGAGTCACAGTAAAAGAATCTTATTTCAAAAAATCAATTCTAAATGAATATCAATCGACCTCATTTAGAAATGATGAAATAAGAAGAGCACCAGGATCAGGTCAAGAAATCAGTAGGATTTTAAATAGCCTACCGAGTGTAGCTAGTGTAGGAGAAAACCGTCAGGATATGATGGTTAGAGGAGGGGGTCCCACAGAAAATGGATTTATCATAGACAATATACCAATCCCAAGTATCTCACACTTTAATCAACCCGATGGAAGATCAAATGGACCGGTTGGACTTATTAATACAGAAATGGTAGAAAATATAGAATTCTACAGTAACGGATTTTCTGCAAAATTTGGTAACAAACTATCAAGCTTTGGAGATATTAATTATAGAGAGGGCAATAAAGAATCTCTAGAGCTAACCCTTGGATTAGGGATGGGTGGTCTGGGTGGTTTTTTGGAAGGTCCTTTATCACAAAACATATCTTACATCGCCTCATACAGAAGAAGTTATTTAAACCTATTAGCAGATGCAATAAACGCTGGCGGTATGCCATCGTATGATGATTTCCAAGGGAAAATTACCTATAGACCAAATATATACAACACATACACCTTTCTTACAATCAATGGTCGCAGTACATATGACAGAAGTCTTGAGGATGCTTTAGACATTGGCGACGGATCATATGGAAAGGTGGGAAATAAACAAAACACAATAGGCTTTAATCATAAACATATCTGGAATGAAAAAAGTTTTTCAAATAGCAGCATAGGATTATCTAAGGAAAAAGCAAACATTAGTTTTAATGATACTTTTTCAAAAGGCCCTGTGTTTAATAGCTTTAACTTGCAAAATACTTTTAGCTTAAGACAGTTGAACCAGATTAAACAAAATTCAAAATATATTTTTGAATTTGGATTTGAATATTATTTAAGAAAAACTGAATATGATTTCTTTTTGAACAATATAGAAAATAAAAAAAATGTTAGTGTCTCAAACATATCAACCTTTGTAACCCTAAAACAAGTCTTATTCGACCGAGTCGTTTTATCATCAGGAATAAGACTAGATTACAATAACTATGAAAAAATAAATTTACTCTCACCAAGAATTAATATTGATTATGCTATGAAAAATGGGAAAAACAATTTTATTTATAATATTGGTCAATATTATCAAAATCCACCCGAGATCTACATCTCTATTGATGAAAACAATTTAAAAAGTGTTAGTTGCTGGCAACACTCATTAAGCCTGGAGAGAATGCTATCAGTGACTACTAAATTAACTGTCTCTGTTTATCAGAAAGAATATAAAAATGCACCTATGTTTACCGATGTTGATAATAAAGAGCCTCAATCTTTTTTGCTAGACCAACTTACAATGCATAGTGGAATCATATCAAACGGACAAGCAGAATCAGAAGGAATAGAAATATTAATTGAAAAAAAACGTGCAGAGAATTTTTACGGATTAATCGGTGGATCTTTATTTAATTCTACATTTTTTGATTCAAATGGTGAAAAAAGAAATCGAAACCATAACTACAAAAGCATATTCAACATCATAGGTGGATACAGACCCTCTGATTCAAATTGGGAAATTTCTTTTCGGTGGTCCTATTTCGGGGGAAAACCATATACAAGAATAAACGAGAGACAATCATTACAATATGGCCAAGAAATATTAGACAATAATAAATTTAATGAGAAAAAAACGCCAGAATACCACTCTTTATTTTTACGTTATGAACGAACAAAAAATATGAAAATAGGGAATTTGATCTCCTACTTTGAATTATGGAATGCTTATAACAGAAAAAATATAGAGCTCTACTTTTGGAGCGAAACAGATAAAAAAATTAATGAAATAACATATTTTAGTTTGATCCCTGTTGGAGGATTCGAATTAGAATTTTAATATGTTGGCAAACGTTTAATATACAAAGTACCGATTAAGGCTAAAAAGAGTACACTAATCTTTGCCCATAAAGAAAAATCCAATGCTCCAGAAAATATAGCAAAAGTAATAAATAACCATTGCATTGATATTGAAATAATTTTTGCCTTTTTTGATATTCCCCTTCCATCTAAAAAATTTTTTACACTTTCTCCGTAATATTTATTGTTCAACACCCATTGTAATAACCTTTCAGAACTTCGTAGAAAACAAACTGCCGCAAGAATCATTAGGGGTGTCGTAGGAAGTCCAGGAACAACCAACCCAATGATTCCTACTGCAGCAAAAAAAAGACCAAGGGCAAGCCATAAAAATCGGACGATTGGATTAGACTTAATCTGCAATTCAACTGATTTCATTTAAATATGGAAATACTTTAATTAAAAGTAGCTTCAATATCTATGGTGATATCTGCCTCATCCTGAGTGACATTTATCGTTTCAATATGGCTCCCTATAAGGCTATAATTAGTTCCAGCTGTTACATAACCTTCAGGCCAGTAGGTAACCGTTACAGCATCATAATCCCGAAATGATAGTTCCCCGAAACTATAACTATAGATATTGTTTTCTAAATCTGCCCTTGTTATATATTTAAAACCAGCTGGAGGTCCCATGGGAGGATAATTTGTATCTAAAGTAATAAGAACTTCACTAATTGAGTCAGGATCCGAAGGCCAGGTTCCTATAAAAGTAATTGTTCCAGAAATCGATCCAAATTCAGGCAAGGGTTCTTCATTTGCATTATTATCTTCGCAAGAAAATAATACTAAAATAAAAGCTACAGCGGAAGATTTAGTTAATCGATTCATTTACTACTCCTTTAATCGATGATTTTGTTAATTGAAATTTCAAAATTTCTACCAGGCATAGGGTAATGCTGGATGAGAACATATTTTTTATCAGTTATATTCTTTATTTTAACTGATAGGTCATAGTTCATAACCTTCTTGGAAATATTTAAATCAGTAATAATGGTCTCGGGAAGTTCCATTAGTGGAAAAATAACTTTATTATCAATTATTGGGTGATCATCATTTAAAAAATCTTCATATAACTGACTGCTAGTATATTTTGAGGAAAATTGAAAAGTTAAAAATGGTAATTCTTGTAAGAAGGTTAGCTTAAACCTATGGCTGGGTCTGTACAAGAGTGGAATATCCGAATCAATATTTTCCATCTTTAAATAACTATAGGATAAATTAATATTTGAACCCGTTTTTTTCAGGTAGGTATCCGATCCCATTTCTATTCCAGCTCCCCTTACTTCATCCCTATTAATAGATTTAACCGGAATAGTATAAATAAAATCGATCATATCTCTATATTGATTTAAATATATGTTACCAAAAAAAGATAAATCCTTCTGCTTCTGGTATTTAAGACCAATTTCAGTGCTAGTCAGTGACTCTGATCTAAGATATGGATTACCTTTAAGTAAAAGACCATAACTACTTTCATATTCAAGAAATAATTCCGATATAGATGGGGCTCTAAAGCCTTTATTAAATGAAAAATGTGAAGTAAAGAACGAATTAGGTTTATAATAAAAAGTGAATTTGGGTGAAAAAGCCTTAAAGGCTTTTACAGGATATCCATCTCCCCCACTAACATTTCTAAGATCATAGCGCAAACCTAAATCATATAGGAGTTTTTGAGATACGGGTTTTCTAAACTGCAAAAATCCAGCAACAGTATTCTGCTCTGGCCGATCATAAATATTTCTTAATACATTTGACTTTGACTGATCAAATGATAATTCAGTTCCAATTACCAAAGTACCAACATCATTAAAAAATCTTTGTATCTGACTGCGGATTATATAGCTATGATCTCTATAATTTGTTTTACCCTGCTGCTTCTCTAAGGGGGCATCATTGCGATCTCTATAATCAGTCTTAAATTGATTTGTTGCTAATGAAATTGAAAAAATATTTCTACCAATATTACGCTTATAATACATTTGTAAATAGCCACTAATACGAAAAGATTCTCTATAGGATATAAGTCCGGGATTATCAGGATAAACGAATCCAGGTTGCTGATTAAAACTATTACTTCCAATAATCGAGAATTGGATTTTTTGATTTTTAGGCAAAATTTTATTTATTTTAAAAGAAAGACGTGTTTGCTCAAAACCTGAATTGAAACGGTGCCCTTCTGAGCTTGAATAACCCACAGAACTATTAATATTAGTATCCTGACTTTTTCCACTATATGATAAGGATAAACCTCTTGAGCCATAGCTACCAAAGCGTAATTTAGGATACCATTTTTTTTCTGCATCGCCTCCTGACCTTGTAACAATATTTATGACGCCGCCCATAGAATTATGTCCGTATATTGATGAAGCAGGACCTCGAACTATTTCAATACGTTGGACAGTTTCAAATGGAATAGCATTCCAATCTGATGAACCAGAATTAGGAATAGAAACAGGAAATCCATCTAGCAATAATAAAACTCGATTATTATATCCTCCAGGTTTGAAATCTGAAGAACCCCTTATAGAAATATTTACATTTCTACCATAATCATGAGCGGTTTGCACTTGTATACCATACAGATTATTAAGGAAAGATGATAAAGTATTCTGATTAGTATTTATCTTTTTATCAGCTTCTACCATCTGTGTAATCTCTGGAGAATGCTTTGACGGGATAAGACCCATTACATTAACAGCTTTCCACTCTATAGGCTCTTTACTTAAGAAAATTTTTAATGTTTTATTTTCTTTATTTCCAATTATAAAATTTTCTGAAAAAAGTTTATAGCCAATCATAGAAGCGTGGACCAAAAATGTGTCGCTATCAATACTATTAAATTTGAAAGAACCATTTTTAGCTGTTAGGGTGCCAATATCCATATCAGGTAAAAAAATGTTTACATTTTCAATAGGCTTATTTGTATCAATATCATATACAATACCATGAATCAATTCAGCTCTTGCAACTGTAACTACAAACATAATAAATAAAATATATTTCATGAAATTTGTTATCTATTCTTTGTGATTTGGTTCTATAATCAATTCGTTAAGAAGTTTTTCTACATCTTTATCGGTAACTGGTTCTTTACGGTCACCCATAAAAACCAAGCCCATGAAAAGTCCACCCAAAGCCTTAAACATAAGCTGTGGATCAACTTGAGGAAATTCACCTTTTTCTATACCATCCTCTAGCAAACCTTGGATTACAGAGTAAAGTCTATATTGATATTCTTTCCAAGGTTGATTATCTATCTTAATTGCTTTGGGGACATTAAATAAAAACTCAAAAAGACCTGGTCTCTTTTGTGCATTTTCAGCAATCTTAATTAATACATTAACAAATGTTTTTCTTGGAGAACTAGTTCCAGCAATAATAGGTTCCAAGGATTCCCAAATTTTTTCCCAGCCTTCTTGAAGAATGGCCGAAAAAACATCTTCTTTCGATTTAAAATAGTAATACAGTGTGGCTTTGCCAAAGCCAGAGGCATTCGCTATCTCATCCATTGTAGCACCATCAAGGCCTCTCTCCTTGAAAACATTAAGAGCACCAGATAGGATACGATCCTGGCGCATTTTTCTTTCTTCTAACTGTCTATCAGATATCGACATTTACAAAGCATAATAATATTTTCGAATAGTGGGTCGAAAATTAAAACCTTGTTTTTATCGAAACAAAATGATTCTACATAAATTATTTTTTTATAGTACACAATGTTTTGTTTTAATTAAGCTCAAAGAATAATGAATAAATAATTTACAACCAGTTATCTAATAGAAAACTATATCGAACAGAAAATGATAAAAAAGAATTATAAACTTTTAATTACTATTTAGTAATTATTTTATCGTAAATATCAAGTGCATTTTCAATTGAAAACGTTTCTAAATATCCATGTCCTCTAAGAATTCCCTCTATCTGCAGCGATAAACCCGACTGATAGTAGTCAACCAAATAATCTAACCTTTTAATGTGCACAGCCTCAGGATTTAGATCTTGAATTTTCAATATAGCATTCTTAACAGGTTTTAGCTCATTATTATCCATTTTCATTATTGCACTATAAATTTCTTCATAGGCTATTTGAATTTCTCCCTCTTCCTCACCAATCATTATGTGCAATTGGTGATGATATTTACTCAGAAAATGAAATGCATCAATTTTTTCCTGCAACAATTTTTTCTCACTTATTTCTGATTGGACCCCACAGGAAAACAGTACCAAGGCTATAGCTGGAAACCTCGCAGTTTTTATTAGTTTCATAAAGACTTAGTTCTGAATTAACAACTTTTTAATAAGCTGACTTTTGAAAATATTTATTTTAAACCACTCACTTTTGAGATAGCAGAAATTACGGATGCAATCCTTCCTATATTGAAAACAAATTCACTAGTTTTTTCATTTTTTATTAATAAATCTGAGTGAGCTTTTATGCAAAAAGTACATCCATTTATAGCACTGATACATAGGGACAGCGACTCAAAAAGAATTTTATCAAGACCAGCATGATTAGCCATCACATTAACCCTCATTCTCTGGGGAGCCATCTTCATTTGACTATTTGGCATTGCATCTCGATACTTATACCAAACATTGTTAAGTGTCATAATAGCTACGGTACTTTTTACTGATTCGACAAATTCTACGCCAAAGCGATTTTGACATTCCTTTTCAAATATATTTGCAATCACTTTATCATTTAATGCAAGTGCGCTCGCATAGGAACAGCCATAGACAAGATCATCATCAAAGACTGAGTTTTTTATTATGGAAGAAAAGTTAAGCTTTATATCCTTAGCAAATTCAGGAATATTATCTTTTAATTCATCCAATGTCATCAAAGTGTATCTCCTCCAACCGGACGATTGCAAGCACATAACTCATCGGTTTGGAGAGCATCCAAAATTCTCAGCGTATCTTTTGGATTTCTACCAACATCTAAATTGTTGACGCTAACATGTTGAATCACATTATGCGGATCAACAATAAAGGTAGCTCTCAGAGCGACTCCTTGTTCAGATCTGATTCCCAGCATATCCACCAATGAACCAGTCGTGTCCGCAAAAGACCAGTGGTTAAGTTCCTTCAAATCATCATGTGCACGTCTCCATGCTAATTTACAGTGTTCATTATCTGTGCTACCCCCAAGAAGGACGGCATCTCTATCTTCGAAATCTGATTTCAGGTGCGCAAACTCCGCTATCTCAGTAGGACAGACAAAAGTAAAATCTTTAGGATAAAAATAAATTATTTTCCACTTACCACTAAATGAATTTTGGTTAATTTCTTCGAAAGCAGATCCTTTGCCTTCTTCATCATGGTTCATAAATCCTGGCTTTACACCAACTACTGTAAATTCATCTAATTTTTCTTGTACACCTTTCATGTTTTTTCCTTATTAGTTTTGATATATTATTTTCTTTCCAAATTTTTTGTCCATAACGCAACTAACAGCATTAAACAACTGAAAAAAATGGTCGATAGAAATTGAAACCTTCAAACTATCCTTTACCAATAACAACTCAACCCCATCTGTCTTTTCATTTAGTTTTTTACTAATGTTAAATAAATAATTATGAAACAGTCGAAACTGGCAGGGTTTCATTTTCATTTTCACATTACAAAACTCAACGCCGATCCTTATATCATCATCTAGTGTGAAGATTGATATTGGTTTTTGATCATATAAACGAAGCATTATTCCTCTTTTGGAAAAAATTATATAGTTTTTATTGATAATGAGACTGATTCTCATTATCAATATATTAAAATTTATAAATTATTTCAAGGAACTAATTCACTCTTTTTAAATATGAAATAGGTATCTATTTTTGACAAATGAAAAATGAGTTTAAAGGTATAAAAAATAAAATTGGTATATTGCTTACTAATCTTGGGACACCAGATTCACCGAAAGTTAAAGATCTAAAAAAGTATTTAAATCAATTTTTAATGGATAAAAGAGTGATCGATCTACCTCGATTTTTTTGGATTCCTATTTTAAAGCTAATTATTCTAAATACCCGACCACGTAGATCAGCAAAATTATATAAATCAATTTGGACAGAAGAAGGTTCTCCTTTGCTTGTTTTTTCAAAAAATATCTTAAAAAAAATATCCGCTCAAATGAGTGATAATATAACAGTACTACTTGGGATGAGATATGGTTCCCCATCAATAAAATCTGCAATGGAAATATTTAAAAGTGAAAATATTTCTAAGATCTTGGTACTGCCTCTCTATCCCCAAGCTGGATCTCCCACTACCGCAAGTACATATGATGCAATATCAGAGTATCTCAAAAATAACCCCTGGATACCAAACCTAAGGTTTGTGTCTGGATATCATGATCAAGGTGAATATATTGAGGCTCTGGCCAAAAGTATTGAAACTAGTTTTAAAAATAATGGTTTGCCTGATAAACTAATTTTTAGTTTTCATGGTATGCCTGAACGTTACCTGCACAAAGGGGACCCTTACTACTGTTTTTGCCATAAGACTACGCGTTTAACAGCTGAAAAATTAAATCTAAATGAAAAATCATATGACATAGCTTTCCAGTCTAGATTCGGATCAGAAAAATGGTTGAAACCTTACATTGATGAATTGATCATTGATCAAGCTAAAACTGGTATAAAACACCTTCAAATTATCTCACCTGGATTTAGTGTAGACTGCTTAGAAACATTGGAAGAAATTAGTATTCAATATAGAAATGTTTTTTTAAATAATGGTGGTGAAAAGTTTGAATATATACCTTGCTTGAATGATAGCGAAGATCACATTGCTCTAATTAAATCTATAATTAATAAAAATATAGATAACTGGATTTGATTTCAATTAAGATATTTCATCTATGATCAAGCTAGCCTTTTTAAATATATCGTGTGTGTGAATGTATTTGAATTCAGCTCCTCTACCAATATTATATAAATTTTGAAACTTGTTAAGATAGTTAAAAACTGGAATCAATTTATTTTTTGTTCCAACCTCCATAACAGGATAAGCGTAATCTATATTAAAAAAAGTATGACCAATTATATTATTATTTTTTAATAGTCTGGAATCAATCAGCATAGAACTGATCTCATTAAATAACTTGATTTCAGATATTAAATGGATTTCATCATCGTTCGAGTACGGGATTTCAATCACGATACACGTTTTATCTAAAGGAGCCATTATTTTGCTCCTATTCTTAGGTTCATAAATCCTAGTAAATGGAAATTTTTTTTCTGGGAAATAGATGGAAGCATTTTCGGAAAAATAAGGCATATCTAAAAAAAGAATACAAAGCCTGAGATTTCTATAATTTAAACTATCAATGGCTTCAATTATTTTTCTGGGAGGAGCAGGATTAAGAATATTAATCAAAATATTTAGAGGTAGCGAATTAATTACCATATCCACATCTAAAACCTTCTCTTCCCCATTTATAATTTCTTTTATTTTGCTTCCATCATGGTTCAGCATCTTTACCGGTGTTTGCAGCTTAATCTTTTCAGAACCAATATACTCCTCTATATTTTCAAAAATTGTTCCAAAACCATATCTCGGATAATAGAATGAGCCATCAAGATGTTTATTAAGACTAGTTTTAAAAATTGTTTCCTTTAAAAAACTAACTAAATCAAGATTCTTTAATCTATCACCTGAGATACTTGTTTCTAATTTTGTTGGATCCTTACCCCATAATTTTTTTGTGTAATTCATCAAAAATAAATTCGAAAGTGTTCTACCGTATCTAATCTGCGCTAAATCTTTAAAGTTATTAGGACTCTCAAAAGATCTACAACTATTTAAAATATTTTCATATATAACATTCAATAAAGTAGAGAATTTCAGATTTTTTAATAGATTTAAACTATTTAAAGGGAAATTAATCATATTTCCTGCCCTAAAGATTTTACTTGGAACAGAAACCTTTAGTAAGTCATCCCCCATTAGATCTTTTAACTCTAATGTTATTTCATCGTGCTTGTCATGGAATCTGTGAGCGCCTGTATCAAATCGATATTCCTTATTGATAATTGTCTTACAATTCCCACCTACTTTATTTGAGGCCTCATAAATTTCTAGATTTATTTTCTTTTTTTGTGCAAAATATCCTACTGCTAATCCCGCAGGACCACCTCCTAAAATATGTAGTCTAGTTTTCTTTTTATCTGACATTTTTTTTCTTAAAAAGCCTAAAGGTTCCAATATGCGGCCACATTCTATTCACATAGGGGTTATGATAATAATTTGTATCCAAAACTACATCAAAGTCTTTGACAAAAATTCTACTGAAATTTCCAATTAATAGAATATCATCCTGAGCTAACATATATATTTTTTCAATATCAATTTTTTCATCGACACTAATAAAATCAGCTTTTATACCATGAGTATTAAGATAGTAGTTAATAAGCGGTATACTAATTATTGTCTGCTTATTCGGAGTATTAACTAGATCATCTTTAATTTGAGATATCGCACTTGGCGTCCTGTGTTGCTGGACAAGAACCAAGGTAATATTTATTAATGAAAGGAAAAAAACTGCGATAACTATTTGATCTAATAAATTTTTCCTAAAATAAATGCTCTTTATTCCATTTATTATGAAAATAATAAAAAATATCAATAGCGGTAAAATATGCCTACTTTTGTAAATAATATTTTGGAAAAATAATATCCACGATAAGTATAAAATAGCGGATCCAAAAAAAATCAAAAAATTTGTTTTATCCTTAGGTTTCTTTAGACTTAATAATCCACTAATAATTAAGTAAATCATAGAAATAGAAAGAAATATTGTTTGCCAAGACCTACCTTTCCAATAACCTCCGAGACCATCTGCCCAAATGTATTTGATAATACTAATTATTCTTTTTATCCAGTCACTGTCAGTGATAAAAGTTCCACCAAAATTAAAAAAATGTCCGCGAGTTTGATCTAATGCAGCAATATATAAATCATCTATACCTGTAAAATAAATTAATGGCAAGAACCAAACAACGCACCCAATAAAAAATGAAGAGAAAAGCATATATTTATTATTCTGAATAATAAAATGGTAAGAAACAGGCACAATTAAAAATGGTATATAGGATAGACGAACACCCGCAAGCAAGCCAAATAAAAAGAATCCTAGTATTATATTTTTGTTATTATCTCTCACAATGCTAAAGAAATAAAGTGCAGAAATTGATATTGAAAGGCCCATTAGATCAGGCATAAAACGGTTACTCATTAACCAAAGAAGCGGATTGCAAAATATAGTCCCCGCACAAAAAAAGCCAATCAGTGAATTCAGTTTAATATCGTATAACTTCAGCGTAAAGTAGATAACTACAAAAATTGATAACCCACCGACCAAGGAAAATGTTAGACCTAAATTATTTGTAAATAAAAAAAGGATCTTTGAAAAAAACCAAAATACCGGATATCCAGGGAAATGAGGTTGAAGTTTAATAAGATTATACTCACTTAGACTTAGAGCGAACCTTAAACTATCTATATCTTCTATATAGTAGATAGCTGTAGCGATGCGGGAGAAGACACAGCAAAGTAGTAAAAATAAAAGACCGTCTTTTGCTATGTTTTTTTTCATCATGGAAAACTAGAGAAAAAAAATAAGGGGTACTATTAATAAGTACCCCTTATCCTAATATACGGAAGACAAAAAACAGTCTACCAGTTACTCATGTGCTCATCTGTAAAACCATAAGAAGCCTTAAAGATAGCCTTTACCTCTCCAGCTAATTGATCATGATAAGTTTGCATAGGTGCAAAATCACCATTATCTGGATACACAGGTGCAGTACCCATAATCGTTAAGATACGAGTCAGATTCACATCTTCAATTAGCTTAAAATCATTGTACCAAAGACCGTGACAGTATGCTCTCATTTCACCCCAATGATTCTCATAGTCAGCGGTGACACTTGACATTGGAGCAGTACTAGCATCTGCAGCAGCAATTAATCCTGCAATATCTGCAATAACATCATTAACATAGTGTATTGAAACAGCTGCAACGACTTTTTCCCAGGTATTTAGAATAATGGTTCTTTGTACAAGAATTTCTTCTAAAGGAGCCTCATTATGGATTAATGTTCTTCCCTCTAGGTATGCATCCATAATCGTTTTTGTAAAGTCATAGTCTACAGAGGCTGTAACCAAATCTCTCTTTGCCGCTGTAACTGCCCAGCCCATATTATACTCTTTTTTAAAATCAATAGACCCATCACTATTGGTATCATAATAAGGACTCGTCTTTCTATCAGTGTCATCGCTATAGCCAGTATTGTAATCACGAGCCGCACCAAAATATCCAAATGACTCATCCCAGTGGTGTTCCATCGCTGTATAAGGATCTCCATCATCAGACATTGTGTTATCATCATCTGGAATCTTAGACATGTATTTTGATGTAGCCTGCCAGTATGAAACTGCGCCCCAAAGAGTTTTCTGAATCATTTGATCAAGGCGGACTCCGTTTGCTCTGGTTTTCCCGTTTGCGGCTAATTCATTTATCCAACCATTAACGAGAGTTGCAGCATCAGCATCATAACCTGTTAACACATAATCGGTAACAACAGCTAGTCTATCATTTAGATGATTGGTTCCTATATCATGATATTTTGCCTGTACAGTTGTTAGATCACCAACAGACAATATAGCCTGATTCGCATTATCATTTGCCATCATACTCAAAAGGG
>MDTE01024333.1_pt1 | contig 21377 bp, 23 predicted proteins | sample 811231 | NCBI WGS metagenome assembly MDTE01 (sample SAMN05326651, study PRJNA326480) | marine metagenome | isolation source: seawater | place: Indian Ocean: Red Sea | collected 2010
TGGAGCTAGTCGGGATCGAACCGACGACCTCCTGCTTGCAAAGCAGATGCTCTCCCAGCTGAGCTATAGCCCCTAAAAAACAATGTATGAAGTGTATTACCGATACATCAAATATTCAACAAATATGTCTATGCGCGGCACCAAATCGATACTTTCAGATCTAGGCATGTTTAATATGGTGCACATCTATACCATCTTATGGTGAAGAACACACACGAGGGGCTTTAACATCAGCACTTCCTTACCATTCTTGAATGGCATACAACTTGCATCATAATACTTGTTAGCATACCTATGGTTGGGCATACGTTTCCTCATTCACCCCTATTCCAGCCATAGGCCACTGGCTAAATTGGTCTTTATCTAAGGTTAGTCCTCAAGGGGGATTCCGTTCTGAATTTTGCCTTTGATCAACATTTTCGCAAAAAATTCTCGATCTGTTCTAAGCTGGTTAAGTTGATGTTTGGATATTTGATACTCATCAAACAATGTCGTAGAAAGTATTGAAATATCTCTTTCACTCCACTTAGTACCAAGATGTAACTTTAGCCATTCTTTAAGCTCTTGAGCTGACATGTTTGTTAATTTTTTATTCATAACAATTTTATATAATCCTTCATTTTCCGATTATGCATGATACTATCGTAATGATTATAAGGATATAACAATGAGAATAGTAAACTTTAAATATATTACTGAAGCATCAAAGCTTTTAAGAAAAAATGGAAATTTCCTCTCTAATAAAAGGCTTAGAAGACTTGCATATCTTGACGTTCATATGAATAACTACAAATTATACTCACTATATATGAGTTATAAAAAGGCTATGAATAATGATGCAGCAAATAACCAAACTATTGCAATAGTAATTGTTGTCGGCCTGATGATTGCAGTTGCTCTTTTTTTAATTACTTAACAGTAATTTCTATTTTTTCAGACATCAATGGATCCTCATGAGGTATGTGTAAGTAATTACCCAATAAAAGCTGAAGAGTGTGTTTACCCTCAGGTAAGTTAATTTCAGTCTCAGTTTGTCCTGCTCCAAAATGAAGATGATTGCTATCTGCTGGTATCGGGGATTTAAGATCTGGAAGCTCATCAACATCTATCAAAAGATGATGATGTCCAGACATGGGCTTATCCTTACCAGCCGGAACAATTTCCATACCTACAATACCAAATCTAATTGTAACAGGGTTTGTAACCTCTTCTCCATTTGATGGGGTAATAAAAAATAATCGCTTATCTTCATTTAAATATGATTCGGCGTAACTTTGGAGGGGTGAGAACAAAAAAATAATGAATAAAAAAATTGAAAATTTCATAGTGATATTCTACAACAAAAGAAGAGAAAAGTTTATTAGTCTTAATATCTATCATCTTTTTATCTAAGGGAATTAGGCTACATATCCACAAATTATCTAGTAACTATGTTAATTTTTGTGTTTGTCTTATTACGTATGAAAAAATATTACAGAATAAAATTTATTAAAAATAGATATGAAGAACCTCCTTCATAGGATATTTCGCCTTTCTTCATTAATTAGACTTTTTAACATCAATGTTTATCAAAGTTATTGTTGTAATTCTGCAGAGCGAAGAGCAACGTTATAAAGAAACTAATAGCCTGGTGATGAGCAAATTGACTTTGAAAGAGTTGTGAAGATATTAGCATGATGATAAGCGTTACCAGTAAAACCCTCTTATCAGCTTTATTGGTCCTAATTAAAAAATAGTAAACATTAAATAATAATAACAGGCTCAAAATACCAAATTTCGAGACGATATCTAGTATTCCGTTATGTAAATGATCTCTCGGTGTAATGTGTTTTATCTTTTGTTCTTTTAAATGTTGACTCATTTTTTTTTCTATATTTTCAGGTCCTATCCCAGTCCAAAAATTATTTTTTATCTCCTTTACTCCAAATGAAAGATAAAAAAAACGTTCTCTCAATGAACTCTCTTCTATTTCCATGGGATTAGAGATATTAATTTCACTTATTCTATCTAAACGGTTCGAGACTGGATTTGATGTAAAAAAAATCACCAAAATAATTAATGATAAGCTCATGAGAGCTTTGGAGTCTTGTATGTTACCTTTTGAGCATTTAAAACGTTCATAGAGTAGATACATCAATCCAAAAATAATACCTATAATTGGTCCTCTGCTGCCTGTCATAAGATATATCAACAGAAAGATGCCTGATGCGATCCAAAGTATGTATGATTTTTTCTTTTGATATAAAATGTAATATGCACAGAGTATAAACAAAGTTCCGCACATGTATGCAAAAGTTAACGCACTACTTGAGGTTCCTGAATAACGATAATAATTTTCGTTATACATAAGAAAAAATATTGCGGACAGTAATGCAGATATAGCGCTTATACCAAGAAGTTTAATCAAACGACTCTCATTAAGTGTTATTAACAAAATAGGCAAAAGTAAAAGGAATCTATAGTAGTTATCTAACTCATGCAAAGGGCTTGAATGATAGTATCCCATTCCTGTTATATAAAGACTAAAAATTATAATACTTAGAATCAGCTTATAATGAATCGTGAAAGTTTTTTTTAGATTTTTAAAATCAATAAGACACGAAACTAAAGTTAACAACAAGAAAATATTAGCAATATGCCTATCTATGAAATTAAAGCAAAAAAATAATGCAAAAAAACCAAAACATATTTTTTCTAAAAACTTTTCATATTTTATTTTCATGTTTTTATCAGTCTAGATGAATTCTTTTTTAAAATCAAAAGACAAGATTTGAGATTAAATATTTTCTGAATCTGAATGATATTAGGTACTTAATTTAGAATATTCTAAAAATAATAAAAAAAAACAATATTAGTACATCCCGTGGTTTTCGTCTTAACTTTCGTGAATTTTTTAATAAGAATGATTTTGATAAACTGAAATCATCTTTGGAATATTTAAATAACATGTTATATATTTTATTAACTTCATTCCTATACCATTTAGATTTAATTTTACTAAATCTATGAACGTAGGCCTTAATGCCGTAATTTGTACCGACTTGATTATGTTCATGCTGACGATAATCCATAGATGGACAATTATCGATGTGCCATTTCAGTTGTTTTATCCTAAAGAATGCATATATAAGCCAGTCATGAGATTCAAAATTATTCACTTGTTTCCAATTATCTAACAGAAACTCTTTAAATTTTTGCATTGAAGTAGATACTAATACATAAGTACACCCAGGCCCTGCTGATTCGAAATAATGATCAAATTTTTTTTGTGGGTATGATTTCTTAATATACACTCTTCGATTATCCGGCCAAAATGCGATAACATCTGAAGAATATGCATCAATATTTTTATTCTGTATAGTGGTTATAGATTTATAAAGTTTATCTGAGTGCCATATGTCATCTTGATCACAAAAGGATATGTAGTCATAATTTGTTAAATCAACTTTTTTGATTAATGTATAGAAGTTTTTGGCTGCGCATCCGTATCTCTCTCCGTATTCCAAGACAAAGATATTTGGGGTTTGATTCGCTAATTTACAGGACCACTGATATGTACCATCATCAGAAATATCTACGTTTATATAGATATCTGCTTGTACTCCCTTCTGTTTTAAAATTGATTCAACTTGTTGCTCAATCCACTGCATTCCATTCCAAGCAGCAAGCAAAACAGCAACCCTTGGGTTTTTTTTATTTAAATTCCTCATTTTTTTAAATACAAATTATCATCGCTTAGATAATATCTCAATTAAGTTACTTGTTGATTTGTAAAAATTATCATTGATACTTTTATATACATACGAAAAGTTAGATGGACAATAAAAAGATTCGGTTGGACGTTTTGAAAAATCATTAATTTTTTTTATTAAATCTGATATTGAATCTGAAAAAGTTGCTGATTGAGAATAAAACTCATAAAACACATCGTCATTTAGTAAGAATACTTTTTTTCCCATACAAACACATTGGGCTATAGGTCGACAAAATCCCTCTCCCGAAGCAACTGATGCGGCGCATGAGATATTAGCAATGAAATCTGATAGCGAAACATGACTTGAATTAATTAATTTTATTTCTAGTGATGGAAATGATGAAATTATGTCCTCAATGTATTTATTACTGGTACCATAAATAGAAAACGAAAAGTTAATATCTTTATGATTTATTGCATTTTTGAAAAATAACTCATAATTTTTCTTACAAGAATCAGTTCCAAACAAAGCAATAGTAAATTTGTAGGGCGTTTGAATAACGGGTTGTTCAATTAATGATATTCTATTGGGTAGATATAGTGTGCCTTTATTGAATAACAACTCTGAAAAAGGCTTAGCATTAGAGTTATTTACATAACAAATATATGGCCAACTAAAAAATGATAGATATTTTAATAAATGAAACTTCCATCTTAAATGACAAGAATAAAAAGGATAAGAATCATGAACGGTAATAACTTGTCTAGTAACAAGAGGTAAGCAATGGCTAGTAGGTGTATAGACATACAGCTTAGAGAATAATATTTTTAAATATATAAAAATAAATCCAAATAATCCTACATAAATTACTGGATACTGACTTAAAGTTTCAACTTTTTGATTTCTAAAACGATAATGCAATACAATAATAGCTGATTTTAAATTCAAAGACGAAAGAGTCTCGAGGCCATAATAAAACATTCCGTTTAATGATTTCAGAAAAAAGAAGTTGGCGATGACTTTATTCATTTTCAAAGTTTGGCAATTCCATCTTTGGTAGTAGGTTCAATTTTGTTGAAGACTTATGCGATTTTAATGCATGTTTGATAATTTCAGTTAGGTCATCTTTGTTAGGATTATAGCTCCATATATTTCCCAGTTTATCAGCATAAAACTTCATCTCCGAATGAATAGAACACACCGCCTTGGCATTACATGCATAAGCTTCAAATGGTGGAATTCCAAAACCTTCGTACCAACTTGGGTATACAAATAAAGAGCAGTTCGAATATAGTAACCTCAGCTCCTGATCACATACATCAGATATAATGTGTACTCTGTCAGTTATATTAAGTTCATTGAGCCTTTTGTACATAGAAGAAATCCTCCATCTTTTTGAACCAACCAAAATTAATTGAATATCATGATTATCAATTATCTTGTTGAATGACTCAATCAATGCATTAAGGTTCTTCCTGGGCTCTAAAGAGCCAACATACAATATATACTCTGAGGTATAATCAAAAGCTCTATTCACTTTTTTATCAAAGGACTCTTGTTTAGATAAAAAAGCTTCGCTTACTGTGTTTGATATTATTTGTTGTCGATATTTTTTAGACGTATTTGGATATAATAGATCAAATAATTCCATAGTATATTTAGATACAAAAATTAAATTTTTTGTTGTATTCAATGATATTAACAGACTTAACCTTTGAAATATTTTATTCACCAAAGTCATGCTTTTCGGATATATAGTAAAACAAAAGTCGTGTATACAAAGATATTTTTTTCCACTCCATCTAATGGGCACTGTGTGAGATAAGCCAATAAATATACTCTTTCTCATTATAAAAAATCCTAAGAAAAGAATAAAAAATGTGCCTGGAATAAATCTCAATGAGACAATCTCAATAAATTTTACATTTTTAGGAAACCTATCTTTATGTTTTACTACTTTGTTGCTGACAATAAAAATTAAATAATTGCTATTTTGTTGACAGAGTTTTTTGACAAACTCAATACCATAACGCGCAACACCTGCCCATTTTTTTTCACAAAAACATCTTCCGTCAATGTAAAATTTCATTTGAATAAAACCAAATATACTGTTCTAAGAAGTGACAACTTCGGTGTTTTAATTAACATATATAGCCATGAAATCAAATTTTGCCAATACCCCTTGGATAATTTATAAATAATTTTTTTTTGAGATATATTTTTTTCTGGAAAATTATATTTTTCAGTATTTTCTCCTGAACTAAATCCTATATTTCTTACCATTGAATATGGTGGGGATAGACACTTAGTGGAATTTAAGATATTTGATGCTAACCAATATATTGCCCATGTTTGATTAATACCCTCAAGATTACCATACAGATGAGAATAATGAAGTGTAGAGAAATACTTAGAGATCTTTATTTTCTGATAGACCGATAAATTTCTATATTTATTCATGCTAAATGTGTCAGGCTTCCATCGATTACTCCATGAGGCCCACCCCCAACAGTGTAAATAATTTGTAAGATAAGGTCTGTCAGAATTCATTATCGGATAGTTCCATAGATTTATGTGGCCTATCAAATAATTAGATGAATATGTTTCAAGAGATTTTAGACAAAATTCTAATCCTTTATTACTTAAGATAATGTCATCCTCGATAACGATAAATGATTCATATAATTTTGATATCTTATCTATCCCATCAATTATATTTTTTTTCAAGCCGAAATTTTTTTTTCTAATTATCACGTTATGGAATAATGATGAATTTAATGAAATTACATCTCTAACTTGCTCAACATATACTTCATCAGAATCTTCGCGTGCTCCGTCTGAAAATATAATACAATCAACTTCATTTATTCTTTCTAAGGACTTCAGAGATTCAAGCACGTGAGTTAAATTATCAGGCCTATTATATGCAAATATTGCTAGCGCGGTCCTACTCATAGCAGTCTAAGTCTCATGATATTTCTCATTACGAAGAATACTAACCAAACATATATTATGAAGTTCATGTAAATAAAGGGCGAACTCTTTATAAAAATAGGAATTAAAAAAATATAATAATGAAATCTCCCGTCATAAAATAAAAATCTTGTTATATAAACCATTAATATTGCATAAATAAATAATAAGAAGTGACCTAAAAGCCCTAAATGAACAAAGTCTGCTATGATATACCAGCCTCCAAGTGGCGCTATTTTCTCGTCTAGTTGAAATGCAACATCATCACCTAAACTAAAAATAGCTTTATCAAAGCCGAACAATTCAAGCTTATGAAGTAAAAAACTTAATGGTTGCGTAAACAAACCAACTACATGCCCTGGTTCAAAATAGTGAATATCTGTTAACCTTGAAACTTGATCTACTACCCTGGTTGCATTATATATCTCTCCAAAGAGACCAAAATAAATAGCTTGAAAAAAATTATAATAATTTTCTGATCTTATTGCAGCAAGTATAATCACAAGAAGTATTAGTATTGAAAAAATACTCAGTCTATTTCTGTATGATGAGACTATCGCTAGCAAAGCTATAAAAAAATATGTTCTTGATTCATCTATATACATCAGTATCACAGTAAGTATGAGAACAATATTTCTCTTTTGGAGTATATCTTGAATTACAGAAAAACTGACAAAGAGCCAAATGGCTCTCATAATTGCTGCAAAAGATGCTCCGGTTGAAGTTCTATCATCATGCCAAGGGTAATGGGTAAATATTATGGCTGATATAACAAACAGAAAAAAAATCACAGGATAAGAAATAGTGCGTCTTGGCATTGCATATGACACAAACCATCCTCCTTTGATTGGTTTATAGAAAATCAGTAATGCTACAAATAAAGGTATTGAATACAGTAGTGTTATCACTGACCATTGAACATATCTTAATTCCAATATGTCTGAGGTGATATAAAGGAAAGTGCCGTAAGTTAACACAAATAATAAACAAATAATCCAAGAAAAAAAGTAAGACTTATTAGGATCAATATTAGTCATGCTTTAATTTATTATAAACATTATTGTAGAAATCGTCTTTCTGATAAAAATCAAATGCTTTTTTAATTTTATTTGTACTTGAATTATGACGGGTTTTTAAATCAAAATCTTTAATATATTCTCCATAACCTCGTTCTACAAATTTTGTCATCATTCTATGATCACAACTTGGTATTATAAGAATTTTGCAATCAAAAAATGTTGCATCATACAGGGCTGTAGAAAAGCCACCGATGACATATCTAGCTTTCATCATTTCAATATAGATATCACATTCTTTACTCCTTTTGACCGTTATCCAATCTTGTGAGCAAAACAAGGAATCAGATTTATCATCATAAAATGGATGTAAACAAACGCATAATTTATATTCTTGAAGTGTTTTTTTATTTCTTACAAGCCAATCAAAAAGTTGTTCGTCAATAGCAGGCTGGCTGATAAATAAAATGTAATCTTTGCTTTTAGAAAAATTACTCTTTTTAATTTTATTATATTTACGAGTTAAATGTGAGTTTCCAAGATGAAAGACTCTTGATGATCCAAAATTAAAGAATGACTCATCCTTATAGAGACCTCCATATGTTACAAAATAATCAGGTAAATACTTAGATGCTTCATTATCATTGTAATAATTTAATTTACCTTCAATAGGTGTTCCGTGTTGTAACTCAACGACATTTATGGCTAATTCTTTTGCAGAGGCAATCAAAGCTTCATTACCAAATCTCTCACTTAAAATTATCATATTCGGTCTAATTATCTTTAATAAAAAACCATATAATATTTTGTGAGATTTATAAGCAAAGACAATTTCTTTTACTTGATCTGCTGATTTGACGCTGTTTGACTCACCATACAGCTCGGCAAGCGCCGTTATAGAGAGCTTTTCAGAACAGTAGTAAATCTTCATCAATGTTTTCAATATTTTCGCAACTATGTATTGAAGGTCGAGTGGTAATATTCTCTTATATAGAACCCCTGTCTCATATTTTATGTTTGAAGCAGGATCCAATTCTATAACATCAATGTTTTTAGACTTTAACTCCTCCAAAACATGACTTGAGTAAATATCTATCCAACATTTATCAACATATTTTAGTCTTGCGTGTCTAAGAATTAGCACTTTATCTTTTTTTCTCCTCAAAAAAATAAGTATTTTAAAGAAAAGCAGGCTTCTTTTTATTAAATTAAAAACTAGTTTGAAAGAAAATTTTATTACATCTCTATTTGCTCGATTTGATTTGCAATAAGATTGATTTAATTTATATCTAGCAAGTTGCCACCAATTAACGTCTAGGAATTTTGATTCATTTAATGAAAACTTTTTTTCAATTTCTTTAAGTAACTCTATATTCATTTTTAATTTTATTAAATTTATACCATTGCAGCCTAATTCTATGATGTATACTGATTATTTAAACTAGCATTTTGAAAATATTTTTTGAATTTGCTATTTCAATTATGTAGTAACTTTTCATATAGTCTTTGTAGTGCCCACCTCGGATTTTTGATAGCTCGAGAAAATCTTCTTAACAAGCTTTGATCTTCCTTATACCTCAATATAGTGAAATCGTTAGGTAATTTTAAATATTCACAAATTTTTATATTATTTTTTTCTAAATGTTGTTTGGCTGCTATCACAGGTCGTATTGAATATAAATTTTTATTTTCATATATTGTGCTGAATTTCTCAGCGTTCTCTTGGCTGGATATAAAGAATAAATCTCCGACTGCCTTATCTTTTTCTTTTTCTCTACTAGGACAATAAAAACAATCTTTATTTAAACTGAGGAAATCAATCTTTTTATAAAGCAACAGGTCCAATCTACCCTGAAATACGTAATCATAAGATATCCCATGTTTTTGAGAATAAGATTTCATGATCTTTAAAACATAACTATTAGAATACCACCTGCTTGATGATCTAATCGCAGTATCTCTGAGTTTACTGTTAGAAATGCCTGAATAATCAGATGAGTGAATTGAAGAATAATCCTCAATGTTCACAATTGAGAAATCTATCTGATTTTCTATTTTTGATATTTTTGGTTTATATAGGTCAATTATATTTTGTTTAAGGTCATGGCTCCAGCTATGAATGAAAATATCAACATCATTATATTGTATTATCGTTTTCTTATAACAATCAAATGACTCTAGTATATTTACAGTACCTTTCATTGCACCATTTTTATCCTTAATACCTCCTGCATGACCAAATAAACATAACGCTATTTTCATATTTAATTCTTTGATGAAGTTATCTTTTCAGCTTCGATGTAAAGACTATAATGAGCTCTTATCTTTCTATCGAATTTTGAATCTAAAAATGCTGAGTATTTGGATTGACTACAACTCGACTTTGATATATTGACAAAACCTTTATCTTTTAAAGCAGAATATATCTTGTCATATGTGAACCAGTTAATGTGTCCATAGGGCTGTTTATATCTCTCAATAGGAATTTTTGAGACTATCCATTTGCTAAATTCAGATACTGAAAGAGAGTGAGCTTGTACTTTAATCTCATTTTCTATTCCCATTGGAGGCCCTCTGTAAAAATCATCATTCTTTATTATATAGTATCATTCGTTTCATTTATTCACACGAATGAAATTTTGGAAACTTATTGTTATGTTATGATATGATATGTTATTGTCTCATTTATAAGTAAAATATAAAATTGAAAACTCTATGAGCAATAAAGTTTCATCTAATCCTAAATATAGCATGCATCAGATTAGACCTGATGATCGTGATTTCTCATTTCTCAAGAAAAATACTCTTAAAACAATTTTTCTACACTCTGGAATGATGACTATAGAAATATATATTAATTCAAAAGTTAATTTGATAAAACTCTCTGAAAATGAGGGAGTAAATATAATGCCTAATATTGATTTCGCTGTCGTTTCAAATAATAGCCATTCCTTTTCTGTACAATCTATTGATAATAAGAATCCAATAATAGAAATAGTAGATGGAGTGGATAATAGAACAGAAGAAGAAATCAATAATTATAAATTAATTAAAAATGCTAAAAAAGTTACTAAACCGTGGGGATATGAAATTTGGATTGCATGGTTCAAGAATCATCATGTTCTAAAAAAGATATATATGCTGGAGGGAAATAAATGCAGTCTTCAGTATCATCAGCAAAAATCTGAAACAAACTTCATAGTTGAAGGCCAAGCGAATGTCCTTAAAGACATAAAAATTGAGAATGGCATCTCTGAGAGTGATGCGCTTAAGTATTTTAATGATATACCAAACATTGAAAATTATATCACTGCAATGAGACCTGGGGATTACTGGGATAATAATCCTTATGAAATTCATAGAGTATTTTCGGTTGAAAGTTACACGGCATATGAGGCGTCTACTCATCAACTTGATGATGTAATACGTCTTAAAGATGATAGTAATCGAGTTTCTGGATTCATTAAATCTGAACACTACTAATGAAGTATAAAGTCTGCTTACAAGCAGCAGGTGTTGGTAGCAGATTGACTGCTGCAAAAGATCTGCATAAAGCGCTAATTCCACTAAATCAAAAATCTACTCTATCTAGAATAATTGAACTATTTCCGAAGGATACGTCATTTGTTGTTTTAGTTGGGTACAGAAGTGAACAAATTATATCATTCATAAATGCTAGGTACCCGCACTTGGATATAACGTTTGTGAAGATAAAAAACTATAATGGGAAAGGGAGTGGGCCAGGGCATTCACTTCTTAAAGCAAGATCTCATTTTCAAGAGCCTTTCATTTTTATTGCGTGTGACACCATAGTATTTAAGAGGCCTCCTTTGCCATCTGAAAACTGGATAGGAACATCAACTGTAAAGAATCCTGAAAGCTACTTAATTATAGAATCAATGAATGGTCTTATGACGTCCTACTATGATAAGAAAAATGAGAAATATATTTTGTCCAAGAGCGATAAATATAAAAAAGATTCAGAAAATAATTATAAAGCGTTTATTGGTCTTGCGGGAGTTTTTGATTACAAAGATTTCTGGAAAGGGCTATCTGAAAACAAAAATCTTGTTAATAATGAAACTCAAGTAACTGGTGGCTTTAGCCAATTACTCAGGAATAATAAACATGTCAGAACAAAAAAATTCAAATGGATTGATACAGGTAATGATAAGAGCTACTTTTTAGCTAAGAAGTTTTTCAAGGATAATTTTTTACTAAAAACAGATGAATATTTTTATAAGGAAGATAAACAGGTTATCAAATTTTTCATAGATTCTTCAAAGGCAAAAAAGAGGTTTGAAAGAAGTAAATACTTAAAGAATATTGTACCTGAAACATATATCTCTGGTAACAATCTAATTTGGTATAACTTTGTAGAGGGAAGGTTACTCTCTGATACTAACGAGAAAAAAGTTTTTACTAATTTTCTAGATTTCTGTGAAAAAGATATTTGGTCAAAGAAAAATACCAATAAAAGCATTGTCCATAAACTAACAAGGCAATGTATGTCATTCTATAAAGATAAAACATATAAAAGAGTCAAGAGTTACCTGCATAAAAATAAGGATCTTAATAAAATTAAATATATAAACAATGAGAAAGTTGATTCTATTTTTATCATATTGAAAAAAATTAATTGGGATTACCTGTCAAATGGCGATTTTGCATATTTTCATGGCGATCCTCAACCAGAAAATGTAATAGTGCGTAACAAAAATAAGTTCTCAATGATTGACTGGAGAGAGGATTTTGGAGGAAATACTAAATTTGGGGATGTGTACTATGATTTTGGAAAAATTTATCACTCACTAATTTTAACCCAAGAAAAAATTAGACAAAAAAAATATTACGTAAATTATGATAATCAGAAAGCAAACTATATGTTTTCTAAAAGAAGAAACTTGATGAAATATTTAATTTATTTTGAAGAATTCCTGCTTAAGAATAACTATGATCTTTTTAAAGTAAAATTAATTTCAGCATTAATCTATCTTAATATTGCGCCATTACACCATCATCCATACTCTGATTTGCTTTTTTTTAATGGAAAATTATGCTTACATCAGCTCTTAAAGCAAAAGTTGAAAACTTAGTGTACTACATGTTAACCTTAGTAAATGTGTGACAATCAAAAACTAATTTCTTTATATTTTCAAGAAAAATCAAAGATAGCTACCAAATTTCCAACAGAAAACATTTTGTCATTGTATACAGCTGTCCAAGAGGCATATGATACTGATAGTATTGTATATATTTTAGGTAATGGTGGCTCTGCATCTATTGCTGAAGGTTTTGTAGTAGACTTAAGGACACATCCTTTCGTTTCAGATGACAAATCTATAACGACAGATTTAAGGAGATTAAAAGTTGTTTCTCTAACTGAATCGTCTGGTTTATTAACAGGAATTGCAAATGACATTGGATTTGAAAATGTTTTTTCTGAGCAGATGAAAAATTTTTCCAGGCAAGGAGATATCAACAAATCAAGTATTCTGATTTGTTTGTCTGGCTCTGGGAATTCAAAGAACGTTATTAATGCTATTGAATACTCTAAGAAAAACGGAATTATGACATGTGTAATCTCTGGAAGAGGTGGTGGTCAAGCTGCAAAAATTGTTGATATACCCATCGTAATTAATGGAACATCAAATTTTCCTGGTCAAATAGGTAAGAATGATAATAATTTTCACATAGAAGATTTTCAAAACTCAATTTCTCATATTATTGTTGGTTTACTAAAAAAACATGTTGAAACTCTTGGTTAATATTAATTCTTTATGAGCAATACAAAAAAGAATGATTTTAATAACATCCTGAAAGCTATTCCGTGGCAACTTAGACTTCTTACTTTTGACTCACTGCACAAAGCTGGTTCTGGTCATGTTGGGCCATGCCTATCTATGGCTGAAATATTATCATGTCTATTTTTCAAGGTTATGAATATTGACAGAAATGATGAATCTAGAGATAGGTTCATTTTATCAAAAGGGCATGGAGTACCAATACTTTATAGTGTATTTCATGTACTTGATTGGATAGATAAAAATGAACTTGAATCATTAAGGCAAGTTGATACTAGACTTCAAGGACATCCTGATAAAGTTGCTCTTGATTTGCTTGATTCTGGCTCTGGAGCACTTGGGCAGGGTATCTCAATATCTATTGGATATGCTATTGCTCAAAGTATGCGAAAAACTAATAGTTACTCCTACTGTATTGTAGGTGATGGTGAAATGCAGGAAGGGCAAATCTGGGAGGCAATTCTCTTTGCAGGGGTTAAAAGAATTCAAAACTTGTGCGTTATTGTAGATAACAACAAATTTCAGAATGAAAAATCAGTCCAAGACACTTTGGGTAATATTTCACTGGAAAGTAAACTTAAATCTTTTGGTTGGGATTACATTAGTGTGGACGGCCATTCTCTTGAAGAACTTACTGAAGCATTTAAATATTTTAAGTCCAGTCGTTTTCCAACTCTAATTGACGCGCACACAATTAAGGGTAAGGGAGTAGATTTTATGGAGAACAATAACTCATGGCATTCTAAAGTTCTCAACGATGGTGACTATCAAAAAGCAAGACAACAATGTTTGGATAAATTAAATGATATCAATTAGAGAGGCTTTTGGTCAAACACTCGCAAATTTGGGAGAACAAGATAAAGAAATAGCATTAGTTAGCTGCGACTTAAAGGTTGCTACTAAGTCAGATTATTTCTTTCAAAAATTTCCTGAAAGATCTGTTGAAGTTGGAATTGCAGAAGCGAACGCTGTTGGAATAGCTGCAGGGTTAAGCATGTCCGGATACAAAACAGTTCTAAGTTCATTTGGCGCATTTTTAACGGGAAAAAATGTAGAAATTAGAACCTCTATTGCATATAACAATGCGCCCGTAACTCTAGTTGGTACACATGGCGGATTAATCGGTCCAGATGGGGCTACTCAATCGGGGATTCAAGACATTGCAGTGATGAGATCAATGCCAAGAATGAAAGTTTTTCAACCATCGTCTCCAATTATGACAAAAAACATAGTTGAGCATTGTATTAATTCAGGCTCACCAACTTATATTAGGGTTGCTAGAAATGAAGTGCCTGAAATTTATCCTGCTAACCAGAATTTTATTGAGGGAGAGCCTTATCTTCATGGCAAGATATCAGAAAATGTTTTAATTTCATCAGGACCAATGCTTCATAATTGCATCTCTGTAGCCGAAAAAATTTCTGAAAATTATAATATTGATATCAGTGTCATAGATATTCCATCATTAAAACCTTTGAATCTAGAATCACTAGAGAAAATGTTGTCAAGTTGTAAAAAACTATTTACAGTCGAAGATCACATGATAGATGGTGGACTAGGAAGCCTTATAGCTGAATCGCTGACATTGATGAATATAACTCCTAGCATGCATATCAAAGGATTAAATGGTTTTGTTGGCAGCGGTAAACCGAATGAACTTGAAAAAAGATATATGCTTGATGAGGGGAGCATTATTGATTTTTTGATTAGCAGAATTAAATAAAGTTTATACTTGAAATAAATTGAAAATAAAAAATTCACCTGAATTGTTCATTTCCGTATCATCTTCACCAGGTAAATTTGGTGAAACAGTTCATAACAGTGCATTTAGATTTCATAAACTTAATTATGTGTATAAAGCCATAAGAGCCCTGAATATTAAAGAAGTCGTTAAATCTATACGAGCGCTAGACGTAAGAGGATGTAGTGTTTCTATGCCATTTAAAGAAAAAATTATTCCTTATTTAGACAAGGTCGATTCATTAGCTAATAGAACTGGTGCTGTTAATACAGTCCTCAATAAAAACAATAAATTAATTGGATATAATACAGACATTTATGGAGCAACACAGGCATTAAAGAGCATTGATGTTCGATCAAGGGATGATATTTTGATTTTAGGAGCAGGGGGAGTATCAAGAGCCATCATCACAGCACTTAAAAAAAGTAATAATCATCAAATTACTATAGCTAATAGAGATTTCAGAAAATGTAAAAAACTTGCGAATTTTTTTCAATGTAATTACATTGAATGGGATAAAAGAAATGAATTTAAAGCTACTGTTCTTATTAATGCTACTTCAGTTGGAATGAAAAATAATAATGTTGCACCGATCAATATGAAATCAATTGCAAGTTTCAACAAAGTTATGGATGTAGTTGTTAGCAATACAGAAACAAAAATAATTATGGAATCGAAGAGATTAAATATTACGAATGTAACAGGAATGGTAATGACTTTTTACCAAGCTTTCGAGCAGTATAAAATATATACAGGACTTGATGCCCCTAAAAAAAATATGCTTGATGCATATAGCTCAAAATACTTAAAAAAAGTAAATATTTAACTCAATGAAAATGCAGGTTCAGGATAGATGAGAATGATTTCTAGCGGCTAAATCTGAGGTTTGTAGGGGGTAAAAAAAACCTGCAATATATGCAAGCATGCCTCCGCAACAGCCCTATCACCTCCACATCTCTCCGTAATGTAACTTGCGCTATCTTTTGCATTATTATCAGAATTAGAAGTCGCTATGGAATAACCAACTTCTCTCATTACATAGTGATCAAAAATACCATCACCCATATATATTACCTCCTTGAGATTGAATCGTTCTTTAATCCAATCGACTCTTTGGAGTGTTCCCACAAGATCTAGCTGATAACCCATATCATCAGTAATTCGTTTTTTACTTATCGGGAGACCTCTTTCATCAGCTGTTACAAATCTAATTTCCATATATGGTTTTAATAAATTCAGTGCATCACTATCGTCAGGACCAAAAATCTTCATCACTTTACCCTCTTTTGTATAGATGAACTGACCTGTAGTCATGATGCCATCAACATCTAATATTAAAACTTTTGCTTTCATCATTATTAATAAGAATTAAATTTAGTTTTTTTAATAGAGCTTACTATTTTAATCATAGTTATGCGTGAGTAGCTAGATTTTTAAACTTCTCATTATTATTAAAGAGCTCGTCATAAGTGCCTTGATCAATAACTTTGCCTTTATCTATGAAAAAAATAGTGTCGCAATTTACTACCGTTTTTAGACGATGCGCAACTATTATAATCGTTTTTTCCTTTTTGAAATTATTGATAGCTTGCATAACTGATTTTTCTGTCAATCCGTCCAATGAACTCGTAGCTTCATCAAATAATAACACATTTGCTTTATGGTATAGTGCTCTCGCTATGCCAATTCGTTGCTTCTGGCCGCCAGATAATTGAATACCCCTCTCTCCAACTTTTGTATCCACGCCCTTTTCAAGGCTATCAATAAATGTTTTTAAATGAGCAAGTTTTAACACTTCTTCTACTCTCTCGTTATTTATTTTTTTTCTAGGTATCCCAAATGCAATATTCTCGCTAACAGATGCATCAGTCAAAAAGATATTTTGATCTACGTAACCAATATTATTTTGCCAAGATCGACAATTATTTTTGTTAAGCTGAACACCATCTACCTCGCACTTCCCTTGTTGTGGATAAATAAGTCCTAATATAATACTTACTATTGTTGATTTTCCTGAACCAGAAGCACCCACTAATCCAACACTATTGTTTACTGGTATCGATAAGTTAAGGTTTTGTAGAGCGGGCTCGGATTTATTTGGATAGCTAAACGATATGTTTTTTAAAGTTAACTGCTGCTCGAAACTCATGCTCTTACTATGAGGTGATTGCTGTATTAATTGGCATTTTTGCGAATTAAATAAGTCTTGTCTAATTGATTCAAATGCAGCAACGTTTCCCTTAATGACTGAAAAACTGGCATATATTTGTTGAAAAGCAGGTAATAGCTTAAATGTCGCAAGTGCATAAACTGAAAGAATTGGTAATACAATACCAAGGTTTGCATTGTGCGTAGCTATTAAATAAAGAATGAGTGTAATCATAGCGCCAAAAGCTATCATCTCCATAAAATATCTAGGTACATTAGCTAAAGCTGTATTTGTTCCCATATTATAAGATAATGTCTCATTCAATTTTTTGAAATTATATATAAAGTTCTTTTTTCTTCCAAGTATCAATATATCTTTAATCCCTCCAAATCCCTCATTCATTAATCTAAATCTATGTTCATTTACTTTTGATCTAGATTCTCCATTGAGTCTCAATTTTTCTTTTACAATTCTAAATAAAAAAAAGTATGCAATGATGAATATAGTAGAGCCTACCATGGCTATTTTTGGGTTATATATAAAGATAGAAATTATTAACAGTAATGCCAATCCTAACCTCGAAGTCATTTGCATCAATGGAACAATTATCCCGCTCGCTACCCTACTTGCTTCAATAGAAATCTTCTTTGTAAGATTTGCACTGCTGCTATAGGAATGGAAGAGCCAGTCTTCCTCTAAATAATAAATATATAATTTAGATGATAACTCTGCTCCAATTTCATGGCCAAACATTGATAACTTCCACATTGTAAACATTGAAAATATGGAAGAAGTTAAAAGTATCAATAAAACTATCACACCTAACCAGAAAACAAATGTAGATTCAGATGTGATTTGGCTGATAGAGTAAAGTTGATGTATTAAGCTATTATTTTGAAGTTGATTCATATCACCTATTAATGTCATGAAAGGTATAATTGAGATGACACCAATAATTTCAGTAATAGCCATTAAAATAACCATGATTTGAAGAATATAAAATCTTTTTTTCTGTTCAGGACTCAATAACTTAAAAATTTGTCCAATAATTGACAACATTGATAAATTTGAATTATTTGAATGATTCATGTTAAATGTATTGACATTATAGTCTTTCTATATCTTCCTCATCACATATATTGCCATATTGTATTTCAATTATATGGCAAGGCTCTTTGTGTGGATTAATTATTTGATGCCACTCATTTTTCTGAACAAAAAAATAATCATGTAATTTGAGAGAAATTTTAGTTTTATTCTCAGGCTTATCTTTGCTATACATCACATCGCATGACCCTTTACTGACTAACCAGATTTCATTTCTATTGAAGTGTCTTTGAAAGCTCATTCTTTTTTCCGGTTGAACTACAAGTTCTTTTACTTTTACCCCTTGATCCTCAAAAAGATTACTAAATGTTCCCCAAATTCTGTCCTCATTACTATACCTCCATTTTTTTAAAATGGATGATGAGGAATTTTTTTTATCATCGCCACCGACTGAAAAAATAAATTTGACTCCTTCAACTAGATCCATTTCAGGAATATTACTCTTATTTCTATCACCTCCATTTGCGAAAATGATTTCGTCATTTGGATACAATTTCCTAATTTCAAGCAGTGCATTGGATGCACTTCCGATCTCGTCATCTTCAATACCAATAACTTGATCAACCATAGATATGTTATTTAGGATACATTCACGTTCGTTAAAATCCATGAAATAGTCACCTTTTTTTTTAATTAGCCATGCATCACTATTGAGGGCAACAATAAGCTTGTTGCCAAGGTTATTGGCAGCTTTAAGATATGCAATATGCCCCGAGTGAATTGGATCAAAACCGCCGCTTACGACTATAATTTTCATATTACTCTTTGTTTGTTTTTGATAGATGATTTTTTATCCAGCTCACTGCATGTGATATGTTGTTGTAAGATTTTAAATTAAAAATGGATGTAGAATTATATGATACATGTTCATAATCAAATCTAAGCACCTCTCTTTTAAATCCCTGCGATACTACCCCTGCTTTGTGAGGCATATTCGTATCAAAAAAAATTGCGTCTCCTGCTCGTCCCAGTACTGGGCTCACAGAGCCCTCAATTTCATCTTTTGATATTAGATTTAACCCTTGTTGTTTATAATCTTTGGGCAGAGCTTTTCTGCGTGTTTCAATGTCTATATCATCTTTTATCCGACCTAAATGTATTGGCCCATGTTCTATTGTAACATCGTGAAGATAAACCATTGCTTTTAAATATCTATGTTTATCAAAGTGAGTGATATATGGAAGAGTATTAGGGTTAGAATTTAAGTGATTTGATGATACCAACCAAAGTTTCGCTAAACGAAGTGCAGATGAGCCTACTATTTGACTAAATGATTGTTTAATTCTTTGCTGTAATGATTCCAAGTAAGGTAATCCTGATATATCAGATTCCGTTAACTGGGTTACATTTTTATGGCTACATAAATCAGGCTTTTTGAGTTTGATTTCATTATATGTTTCATTAAGTCTAGTGATATCCTCTTCGCTGATCATGCTTATTTTTTGATAATATGAAAATTTATTGAACATATGATATTTTTCTAACTATATTTTATCTTGACTTATTTCGTTTAATAATTGCATTTTTAAACAGAATGTAAAATGACGATACTGAAATGCCTATAATGAAAAATATGATTAAGGTTAAGGACGTATTGGGAGAAATTTTTTCGGGTAACGATGGAGGTCTGATATAAAAAAGACTGGTTTTATTTTTCGAGATCTCAATATAATTTCTAATCTGATAAATTTGACTTGATTGACCATCTGTATCTACATCCAATGTATTAGACTTTTTCTTTTCAGATTCAATAAGATTATATGCACTAACTAGATACTGGTCTCGGAGCATATCATTAATATGATTCGCATAGCTGTATATATTATCTAAGAGCTCGCTGTGATTTGACCTGATTAATAAATAGGTCTTTTTTTGTTTTTCTTTATTTATAAATGTTGCAAATCTTTTATCTTCATCTATGGAATATGCGGTTCCATCTATCTTTTGGGTAAATGAAATATCTTGATATGTTAGGTTAAAATTAGAGTCTTTACTCTTCCATCCATCAAAGTTTTCTCTAGAAAAAAAAGATTTTTCAAACTGCAAAAATAAATCATATGTTTCGTGATTCGGTGGTTTGGAGTCAATTGTAAATAATATTTTTGATTCATATACAGGTTCTTTGAAAGATAGGTACAACGATCCAATTGTAACAGAGAAGAATGTAATAATGCTTATAAAAACTCTATCTCGCCATAGACTCAAGAATATATCAATTAAACTTATTTCTTCATCTTGTTTATAATTCATAGAATAGGCTCATATGCTTGAATGATTTGTATTTCAATTTAAATACTATCAACATTAATTATTTGATTATACAAAAATATTTTGTTTTATGGCAAAAATAATGATTTTTAACATGAATATTTTTAATTTTTTTTATTCTGTAGATTTAAATACCAGTCAGGTCAAACTCATTATTAGCAGGTGTTAAAAGATTATTGAAAACATTAGACTTCTCCAGTCTGCTCTGTAACACCAAATTAAAAAAGTCATCCTCGCACCGGTGATTAGAGTCTAACATTACTGCAAGGTATTTGAAATTTTTTTTACTGTCAAGAATAACAATCAAATCTTTCAATATCATTTTATTCACATGCTTGCCCGTGCTGCGAATTTATAACATATCATGTCTTTTTTAAATGGCGGTAATCTGATACCGCTCACTTAACTGAGCATAGTATCAATCAGATATTTTTATTATTTAAAAATTAATCAAAGTGCCTCATTAAATTTCACTTTGTCGACACATCAACTGTTTGAAGGCAGTCTTTATTTTACTTAAAACGTTATTAAGTTGTTCAAAGTCGTTGTGTGGTAGAGTCGCGTGTGGAAATCTCTCATAACGATGTCCATATCCAAAGAATTCCAATGTAGCTTTATTTGCCA